>Ga0209410_1000043_pt1 | contig 46904 bp, 48 predicted proteins | sample Mar14436cmmetaG_FD_184135 | JGI IMG/M metagenome (GOLD analysis project Ga0209410, IMG submission 184135) | Marine hydrothermal vent microbial communities from Guaymas Basin, Gulf of California to study Microbial Dark Matter (Phase II) - Marker... ... | reverse complement strand
TATTGATCTTAACCAATGCAGGAAAGTTAGTCATCATTCCAATTATGATACCTTCTCCAGTGTTAAGAGCTGGAAGATGAGCTAAAAGTTCATTGCTCAATGTCTCGCTTGCAGCTTGCACATGCTTCTGATCATTAGGTTCTACAAGTCTTAAAATTATCATGTTGTTAGCCTGCGATAGCGCCATTGGATCTAATGATTTTGGCCTCTGGCTTACAAGACATAGACCTAATCCAAATTTTCTACCTTCTCTAGCTATTCTCCCTATGACATACTTTGACAGTGTAGACCTGTCAATTGGAGCCAGTATATGAGCTTCCTCAATAACTGCTAGTAGGGGCCATTGAATCGAGGTCTCTAAACCAAGTTTGTGCTTTTTCCTTTCAATTAACAGATGCGCCAATGTATGGCTTACAACAACATCTGCTGCATTTTCATCAAGTTCGCCAAGCTCAATTATATTCGCACAGGAGCATCTTATGCACTTTGTTATTTCATCAGCATCCATTGAAACTACGCCTTTGTATTCGTCCATAAAGGCACAGAACTTATCATATACTGGGAAGGCAATGTCTCTCTTGGTTTTAATTTTACTTTCCGAGTTCTTTATAGTAATCTCTGTTTCACCACGCTCGCTGAGTCTCTCTAAATGAGACTCCAGCTGTTCAATAAACATCTGGGATTTCTCTCGTAAAGTTAACTTTTCCTCCCGAGCTTTCTCCTCCACATAAGATTTGACCGTTTTATAAACTCTTCTGAAAAGACTTCTCTGCCTGTAATGTGTTTCATAGATGCGCATTAACACCATAAGCTCTTCAACGGACAGATACCATGGATTGAGTTTAGGTCTTATAATGTTGGGATCCACATTGCCATACTTTGCTGAACCATATTCTGAATGCATGTCAAATATAACAACGCATCCTCCAAGTTTCACTATTCCATCGGTTAAAACGGCGACTGTATTTGATTTCCCAGCTCCAGTGACAGCAAGTATCGCTAAATGTCTTGAAAGCAGCTTGTTGACATTTAAGTGAACTTTAACTTCTGGATGAGCTATAAGTGTTCCTATAGGTACCGAGACATCTACATTATCTTCTGTATATTGAGAAAACACTTTGTTCAGAATCTCTATGTCTGCTTCGCATATCTCTGTCCCCGGGGATGGAGGTATCCTTGGCTTCCGAAATGTTTCAGCATCTCCAAGTATCATGAGCCTGGCTTTTAAATATCTTCCAGTTTCTCCTTTTTCAGCTCTTATTTTCTTTATCTTCTTGACAACATTGGGATCATGTATTTCTTCGTTCAGTATAACGTCGCCGCATATGACTGCCTGCACCATTGCAAGGTATTCTCTTCCATCTATCGGTAGTGTTACATACTGGCCCAGTCTTGGAGGCTTTAAGGCTATGAAGGTTGCCTCTATTGGAGTAGCCTCTCCTACAACATATCCGACTATTCTACTCTCGCTCATAGCCTTAACACCTCTCTACCAGTTTTCTCATAGTATAGGCCAAGTGTATTTGCAATATTCTCCATGTCAGTAAACCTTATCACTACATGCTTGTGAGCTTCAGTTAGGGGATATGGGTAGCCTTTCACACAGTAATAGGCGAGATTATCGAGTTTAGCCATTAGATCCTCCACCTTTATTTTAATTGGGAGCTCGAGCTTTATAATTGGGTGGCCATGCTCAAACCTTACAAAGGTTACCGTTAATGGGGTTTCAACAAAGAAGCTGTGAATGTCGTTTGGGAGTTTCCACTTGCTTTTCTCATCTACAACAGTTTTTTTAATTTCACTTGGATCCGAGAATCCTGTTCCCGTGGTGTATGTCTCGAATAGGGCCATATCGGGTTTAAAGGATTCCTTGAAGTAGTCGTTTGTCCTTGAATGCTTTGAGATGAATACCAGTCTATCCTTAAACTTTTCTACTAGAGTCATGTACGCTACAAGCTTCTCAAAGTATTCGATGAACAGCATATAGCCTTGATTGCTTTCCTCAATGCTTATCTCATCTATGAACTTCTTAGCGTAGATTATGCTGTCACACCAGAACTCCTTTGCCCCTGTGAGAGCTTTGCTTTTTATCTCGGATAATATGTTTTCATGTTTTTCGAAAGCTTCCTTCATGACAACCTTATTCACTCCTGGAATTGGCCTTATTACTCTGCTCACAAGTGAGCCATCTATGAGGCCATGCATTTCATTGTATCTGCTTAAAACTTTGAATATGAGCTTTGCCTCGACAATCTCGGAGTAAAGTCTAAGTCTGTCCTCCACATGCTTAAACGGGAGAAGCACATCTACGTCGACAAGCTTCTCATAGTCTAGGCCATTCATGCAAATTACAGCTTCAGCATTTATAGCGTACAGTGCATAGCCTTTAAACTCTTTTACACCCCAGCTGCTGTCGACACCACATATTAAAAATGGCTCTTCGGGTGGGGAAAATCTCTTTGAAATCCAATAATCCGCTACCTTGCTTCCATCAATGTAGACTTTCTTGATTTTCTCAAGGATCTCATACATTTTCTCAGCTAGGCACTCATAGGTTTCTGGAAGCATACTGAGAGAATTATAACCTCATGAAACCTATATAAATTAGCTTAGTCTTGTAGCGTTGCACGGGGGAGAGATGGATGAAAGTAAAGGGTTGGAGAAACATTAAGCTTTTAGGAGCTACAAGTTTTCTAACGGATGTAAGTAGCGAGATTATGCATTCTGTTCTACCATTCTTTATAGTGTCGCTTGGTGGCGGAGGATTCATTGTAGGAGTTATAGGTGGCCTTGGAGATGTTATCTCAAACATTTTCAAGGTGATTTCAGGGTATATCTCAGATAAAATTAGAAGATGTAAGTCTATAGTTGCACTAGGCTACTTTACATCTTCTCTTTCAAAGCTGCTGTTATCGTTTTCCACATCGTGGCTACATGTAATGGTTATCAGACCTATTGAAAGAATTGGAAAAGGTATTAGAACTGCTCCGAGAGATGCATTGATAGCTGCTTCCATTGATGAAAGCCAAAGGGGGAGGGCTTTTGGGCTACATAGGGCACTTGATACTGCTGGAGCTATTCTAGGAGTTATTCTAGCCATAGCTTTGCTTAAGTTTCTTGGGGAAGCCTACAACCAGATACTTTTGATAGCTGGTATAATAGCCTTCACTGCACTTATTCCGCTGGCCTTTGTCGAGGAGGCAAGAATGGAGAAAAAGAGAGCTAAGGAGACTGCAAAGATACCATTGAGAACCTGGATCGTTGTCATTACAATGACAATATTTGCTGTTGGAAACTTTACATATATGCTCTTTCTACTAAGGGGAGAAAGCTTTTTCACGGGAGAGATGAGGCTTATAGGACCCATATTGCTCTACCTGATATTTAACATTCTTTACACGGTTACAGCGTATCCTGCTGGTGCATTAGCTGACAGAATTGGAAAGCATTGGGTCACAGTTATGGGATATGTTCTCTATGGGATAAGCTGTCTTGGACTGGCCATGGAAATTAACCTCGCAGCTGGAGTAGTAATGTTCATACTATATGGGGCATCCTATGGATTCTTCGACGGAGTACAGAGAGCCCTCATAAGCGACCTCTCACCACTGGAAGCAAGAGGAACAGTTCTTGGAGTATTCCACTCCCTAACGGGATTCGGAACCCTAGCTGGGAGCATAATAGCTGGGCTAATATGGGAGACTATAGGGTGGAACTGGACATTCATATTTGGAGCAGTTCTAGCACTAGCATCGGCTCTGACACTAGCAGTTATAACTGTAAAAGGTTGAACATGGAAATTAAAACAAAGATACTTCGATTTAAATATTAGGTAATTGATTTACTGTGTAAGATGAGGATATGTAATAAAACTATCGGGAAAATTGAAAAAAAGTTTATACAAGTAAAGGTTGCTGAAGCTCCGGATGGCACACCGATTAACATCCCTATTTGGGTTATAAGGGGTAAGTCCGATAAGCCTAGGCTGTTTGTCAATGCCGCAATTCATGGCGATGAATTGAATGGTATTTTAACAGTTAAATGGGTTGTCAACAAGCTTAATCCAAAGAAGCTTGATGGAACAGTCATAGCTGTTCCAATAGTGAACACCGTGGCGTATATGTATCAGTACAGGTTTAATCCATTTGACAAGATGGATTTGAACAGGGTTTTCCCCGGGGATCCATCTGGTTCATTAACTGAGAGGATTGCATATGTCTTCTTTGAGGAGGTTGTTAAGCAGTGTGACTATGGAGTTGACTTACATACTGCAACTACAGGGCATCTATTTCTGCCACATGCAAGGCTTCTAGAGTTTAAGCCTGAAGTCATTAACTTGGCTGAGATCTTTGGAACGGAGATTCTCATGGAGAGAAAAGGAGAAAAAGGTATGCTTGCAATTGAGGCTAGTAGAATTGGTATTCCAACTGTGACAGTTGAGCTGGGTGAAGCTCTTAGACTTGATAGAAGATATGTTAGGGAAGGGTATAGAGGCGTTCTGAATATTATGAAGCATATTGGAATGATCGAGGGAAAACCCATTATACCAGCTTACCAGGTTGTTGTGAAAGAGGCTCATGAAATTCGCTCAAATGAAGGAGGACTTCTAATATTCAGGAAGCGTGTTGGAGATATAGTTGACAAGGGAGACTTGATAGCTAAAGTTGTGAATCCACTTAAGAAAGATGTGGAAAGGATAAGAGCTCCTGTAAAGGGGCTCATGCTTGGAATGCGAACTAAGTCCCTTACATTTACTGGAGCAATTGTAGGCACAATACTAGGATTAGAGTATTATTTAAAGTGGAGAAAACGAAGACCAGAAGTTACACCTATAAAGAGAGCTAGTAAAAGAGTATTAGCAAAAATTGAAACCTTATTGAAGGAGGAGGTTCCCTCTGATACTGGAATTTAATGGTAAAAAACCAAGGATAGGAAAAAACTGCTTCATTGATCCAACAGCTAGAATTGTCGGCGAAGTGATTATAGGCGACAACGTAAGTATATGGGCTAATGCCATAATTAGAGCTGATGATGAAAGGATTGAAATTGGATCCGGCACCGTTGTCATGGAGAATGTGTTTATAGAGGCTCCGGAAGGTTTTCCTGTTGCGATTGGAGATAGAGTGCTTATAGGGCATGGAGCGATCATTCATGGTGGAAGCGTTGGAGATGACGCTCTCATAGGGATAGGTGCAATAGTTTTAGATGGAGCAAAAATTGGAAAGGAGGCTATAGTAGCTGCTGGAGCTCTTGTGCCTCCTAAAGTAGAGGTTCCAGAGAGAAAGCTTGTTGCAGGTATACCATGCAAAGTTGTTAGAGATGTAAGTGACAAGAATTTAAAGGCTAAAGAAAAAGGGCGTCTAACGGCTTTAAGAAAAGCTAAAAGATACAGGGAATTGTTAAAAGTAGAGAGTTAATTTTGTGCATATGCACAAATTAATATAGGAGTTGACTGTTAAAATATGATGGAAATGTGGGGCAACCCATACTATTGGCCATATTACTGGACGTATAATCCATGGCTTCTATGGTGGCTTTGGTGGATCAGGCCAGGATGGCTTGCTGCATGGATGCTATGGAACATGATTATGCAACCATACATGTGGCCTCAAAACATTCCAAAGGATACCTACAAACAGATGCTAGAAAATGAGATCAAAGCTTTAGAGGAACATCTAAACTATCTAAAGAATGAGCTTAAGAGACTTGAAGAGCAGGGTTAAGAGACATACTGCATTGAAAAGATTGGAGCTCTCTCCACCAATTCTTTTTTGATTGGTGGCTTAACCACTTTTATCTTTTTAGCGATAATTGCTGTTGGAAGTGCTCCCACAGCTCTAACTTTGACCACGCTTCCAAAGAGGTATTCATTTGATGGAATAACGAACTGTTTGTAAGCGTAGTTTCTACCCATCCATGTTCCATGTTTTCCAAACTCATCTACTATAACGTTCCCAACCCATCCCTTCCAGCTAAGATTCCTTTCAAGGCTGATTTCTATTCCAATCTTTGTCATTATACGGCTTCTCCTTTTAGTTTCACCCCATGAATGTCTTTTAAGCTTGGAGGCCTCTGTACCGGGTCGAGGCCAGTACCTCGAAACGTTTATGGAGTCAAGTTTAAGTTCTTTCATTAGCTTAACGGTGTCCATGAACTCTTCAAAGGTTTCAGTGGGAAACCCCACTATTATGTCCGTCATAATATTCATTCGCGGAAACTTCTCCCTTATCCTCTCAATGAGCTTGATGAAGTCTTCAACAGTATATCTTCTATTCATTAGGGAGAGAACTCTATCGTTTCCACTCTGTAGGGGAAGGTGAATAAACTTGAAAACTTTTCTGCTTCTGTAAGCGTCCAATAGGTCATCAAGCATCTTCATTGCACTATTTGGAGTCATCATTCCAATTCGCATAAAAAAGTCTCCCGGAATCCTTGTAAGCTTCTTGATCAGCTGTGGAAGAGTGTATCCACGATCCCAGCCATAGATTCCAGTATCTTGAGATGTTAGCCAAAGCTCTTTTACTCCCTCCTCAACAGCTTTTCTAGCATGCTCAAAGATTTTCTCTGGTGGATATGAGAAGAGCTTTCCCCTCGCAAATTTTACAATGCAGTAGGTGCAGTTTCCAATGCATCCTGCACTAATTGGAATTATCTCAACAATCGGGTTTCTCCTTACTTTAGGCATGCATGCCTTAACTGTTCTATTGTCCTTTGGTAGATAGACTACTCTTTCGCCTTTAAGCACCTTTTCAACTACTTCATGCACCTTGTGTATTGCATATGGCCCCATCATGGACATTTCTGGAAAACGGTCTTCGACTATGAAGCGCTCAGCTTGAGGGAGGCATCCCGCCACTATGATTCGCCTTGGATCAAAAACTTGTGAAAGTTTTTCAAGTCTAGAGATCATTTTATCCTCTGTTGGAAGTTTAACTGTGCAGGTGTTAACTATTATAACGTCTGCATCTTCTATGGATAATGTGATCTCGTAGCCATGCTTGAGAAGTATGCCTACTATTATCTCTGAATCTGCTTGATTCAGTGTGCACCCGTAGGTTTCAATGTATACTTTTGTCATTCAATTAAATTGAGTAGAGAGGCCCTTTAAATGGGTATTCCTAGAATCAGCTCCTTAACTTCTTCTGGGGAGTATATCAGCTTGTAGAGTAAGCCTCCTAGAAGTTTCATGTCTTTTGCAATTATCTCCTTGAGCTCCATTGGAGCAACCGCTATAACGAGGCCATCGCCGGAATCCTTTAGCGAGCCTATCAGCAGGCCTACAAAGGGCATGTCATCTGAAAGTCTAAAGAAGACGGCATGTAGGTCATAGTCTATCATTTCATTTCCATCTGGATCCAATATTGAGGTTAATTCAATGAATGAAATATTCTCGTATAAATTGTCATCAATGTTCTTGAAAAGCGTGTTTATTACCTCAGAGTTCACTACTGGAATGCCATCCTCTAAATCCTCTAGCCCATTCATGTTATACTTTATCTCGTTTCCCTCACTATCTACAGTTTTCAGGATCCATCTCCTAAGTTTTTTACTCATTACTAACTCTTCCTACACTGTTGCTAGAATAGAAGACAACATTTCAGCTTATAAATATGTGCATCCTAGTAGCAGAAGACAACCTTAAATGATTTACCTTCGCAGAAGTTTAGAATGTCGTTCTTGAGAGACTTATAATACTTCCAGTAATCTCCTCCAGTAAACACTTTCTCGTAAAGCTCATAGAGGTCAGGGAAATTCTTGCCAATAATCTCTAGAAGATGTTTGTTAAGTCCCCATTTAACATTCATTCGGTCAAAGATCAGCATTTTAACTCCGATGTTTTCTAAGACATCTATCAGCGTCCACAAGCTTTCATCTGTGACCACTGGAAGCATAGGACCTATAAAGCAGAATGTAACTATACCGTTACGAGATAATTTTTCAAGTGCACTTAGTCTCTCTTTAACGGATGGAGAGTACGGTTCAAAGGCCCTCTTGAAGTGTTCGTCGAGTGTTATTATAGTCAAGCCTACCTGCAAGTTTCTAGAGTTTTCCAGCATTATGTCGATATCTCTTGTAACTAGATTTGACTTTGTTAGGATTATTGTCTTCACGTTATTGTTCAGAAGTTTTTCAAGTATTCTCCTTGTCAACTGATATTTTCGCTCTATTGGCTGGTATGGATCTGTTACGCTGCTTAGCTCTACTACTTGCCATGGCTTGATCCTGTGTATTTCAGTGTTTAGTCTTTCAAGAGCGTTTACCTTGACGAATATATGCTTGCCCCATTTCAAGCCTATGTTTTTCCATGGCCACATGTATTGGGCATAGCAGTATCTGCATGCATGCTGGCATCCAATGTATGGGTTTATCGTATAGTCGATTCCCTCGATCCCTGACTTTGACAGTATGGTTCTGCACTTTATTTCCTTGATCTGCGGGAATTCATTCATGTTTAATGTACTCCGTTAGCTTTCTCTGTTTTAGATGCTCCCTTATAACTTTGCTCTCGTTTATCCAGTAGCTTATATCTATCCTTAGCCTTTTTGCAATGTATGTAATTGCATCTTTGAAGGCGTCGAACTTTAGTGGCTTTTCTCTTAGAGCTTTTCTAACGGTTTCCCTTACAACCCATACTCCAACAGGCATTATGTACCCTGGTCTAGCTTCTCTGAATATCACTACTGAAGCTTGTCTACCGATTTTTGACAGATGCTCTGTTACAGCTAACCTAGCTGCGTAATAGCATCCTCCAATTGAGGCGTATGTTGTTCTGCCAGTGTAGGGTTCCCAGTCTCCCAGCATTATTATATTTCTGTTACTTGGATTCCATGTTGTTCCCGGGTACCATGCTTCTATGAGCTCGTATCTCCATCCATCTGGCATCATTAGCACGATAAAACTATTGTCAAGAAAATTTGCTTCATAGACTCTATACTCGTTTATGGGCTCCAGTCGCTTCACGTTGCTCATTAACTCCTGTGAAATTATGCTGTCTACCGCTGTTATGCTCCATCTCGTTGGAACTAGTCTCCTCAATTGCTTTATCCCGAATGCTCCGACGCTTAGACACTTTTGGATTCTTGAAACTGGAACTCCTTTTCTGTAGAGTTCTATAACTGCCTCAGAGGCTTTCAGGTCATCGTCGTAGTATGCTTTCTGAACGTGCTTATCCCATTTAGGGTTTCCAATATCGAGCAACGTTATTGGAGCTGAGGGGCCTATGGGCTGCACGTCATCGTCTAAAATAAAGCTTCTAAATGGCTTTCTTTTCAATAGCATATCAGCGTAAACTGGGGACTCTGAGAGAGCAAGCTCCATTGTTGCATCCATGAGGGGGCCTTCAAATTTCTTGACGTGCACCTTAAATTTTCCCCTTACAAGCTTGAACCTGTAATCAACTATTTTATCGATTGAAAGATTAAGCCACTTCTCCGGGAAGTCATATATAGATGTATTTCCTCTTAATGGAGGAACTAATGGTCCAGCATAGACATATGGGTAACCTATCCTACCTATGAAAACCGAGGGAGGAGAATCTCCCTCCACATGCTCTTTATCATAGCCGTAGCGGTTTCGGAGATAAGCGTATATCTGTGAGAGAAGAGGACATCGCCTCTTGCCACATAGCATTTTAGAGCCTTTACAGGCAACACAGAGGCTTCCCTTCGGAACATGGAACAGAAGCTGTTTTTCATAATTTAAATCCTTTGCAACTTTTGAACTTTCTATTATATGTTCTAGCCATGGAAGCTTTTTACTGACTACTTTAACTATTCTAGGCTTTTTCCTCATCTTATCGAGGATAATTTTCTAACTATGCTATAAATTACCTCAAATCCACCTTGAGCCTTTATTGCAAATATACCCGTTAACGCAACTGCTAACACGGAGAACCCTGTTACAACTCTACTTGAGAGAGTGGATCCAATTATATGGGTCTTATACAGAGTTAATTTGCATTCTTTACCCCAGAGCAAAACATGTTCCCTTGTTTGAGAGAATGCTCCTCCCAAGGGGTTTATAGGGGAGTATAATAGCCTGGTTTTACATATAAGTTCTCCGTTAGCGTCAAGTTGCATAACATGACTTGATGTAAGTATTAGAATCGAGTTGTCAAGTATCCTAACATCTAGCACATCTTCCACGATAGATCTAGCCCACAGTTTATTGCCTTCGGGTATCTTATATGCTTCAAGCATACCATCATAGGAGAGCGTTATGAGAAGCTGTGGCATTGAGAGGCAGAATCTGATCTCATGTCCAAGGTTCATCCTCATTATAGGGGAGCCATCCAGTGTAATTACATTAACATTATCTCTAGAGGCCACGCTAACATACTTGTTACATATGTGAATAAATGATGGGTAATATGGCAATTCGATTTCCCAGTATATCTGGGAGTTTCTGAGCATTATAGCTGAATAATAGAATTTCCCGGCTATACATGAGAGGCTTGTGAAACACATCAAGGTTGAATTTAAAATCGCAATTTTCATTAGGCGCCTATTCATCAACGTAGCTATAATGTATGTTTCTCCGTCGATCAGCCGTAATTTAATAACTTTGCCCGAATCTGTAACCATGAAAAGGGATGAACCATATAATTCAGAGTCCGTTACAACACCCACTATATTTGTATCCCAGAGTAGTGATCCCTTATACGAGAAAGCTGAAATGTTTGTGTTAAATATGCCTGGTGATATGCATATTAGTACGTTATAAGGATCCGAAAACTGAAACATCTTTCCCGGTATGTACACAAGCCAGTCTGGTTCGGAGCTTTTAAAGGATACCTGTGTAAGTATTGGAGCAAAGCTTCCAGAAATTGAAATTATGAGCATAAAAGCAGCCATAATTGACGTAGAAACCATTCTTCTTGTGGCTGCTCTATGTTTTCTTCTTTCAAGCCTCGCACCTATAAGTAGTTCAAAGCATGCCATTAGAGCAAAAATAATTGATATCATGAACATTATCCTAGTTGGCAACAGTACTGTGAGAAAGCCAAACATGTGCTCGAGAAATATAACTGTCACAAAGTTTACTGACAATAGAGCGACTACAAAGATAATGGCTCCTGCAATCGACTTGATATATGCAGCTTCATGATAGCCTCTACATGCATCCTTGAAACTTGACCAGCAAAGTAAGGTAAGCATGATTATGAACAGTGTATTTGCAAGAAATAATGGTAGAATCACATACGACTCATGCGGGGAGATTATTACTCCAAGTGAGAATATGAGTGATAAGAGACTATATATCACAGCCATTCGATAATGTGTAACCACAGTTAATCGCCCGTTACTTTTCAGAGCATCGACTCAAAATAAATAATGTTTAAAAAGAAAATATTGAAAAATGCGTGAGAATTATAGTCTATGTATATGATCAAGCTTACAAGGGGCTTAGAAGAGTATCTTGAAGTTCTCTATAAGCTCAAGCTTAAGGGAAAGAAAGTTTTTAGAATAAGTGAGATTGCAAGGATGACTAACGTGAGCATGGCAAGCGTGAGTAGTGCCATTAAAAGACTGCATGAACTTGGAATGGTGAAATATGAGAGGTACGGATACGTGGAGCTAACTAAGGCTGGAGAAAAATATGCTAAGAAAATGTATGAAAGTGAAATTTTGATCTTCAAGTTTTTGCATGAGATCCTTGGAGTATCAAAAAATGTTGCGTTAGAGGATGCTTGCAAGATTGAACACGACTTATCAAATGAAACATTGGAGAAACTTGAGAAGTTTATTAGGAAAATACTGGGGGGTAATAAATGAATGATGCACAGACTATGTTAAGGAATACCACATTAGTTGTACATGCAGGGGGGAGAGGAACTAGGCTTAGACCCTATACGTTAACAATTCCTAAGCCATTGCTTAAAGTAGGCTTACAGAGGAAGCCTCTAATATGCTATGTCATCATGCCGTTCGTATTTCATGGAATTAGAAGATGCATTGTGACGATAAGGGAGAGAAGTAGTAAAGCTTTGAGGAAGCTTATCAGATATGTTAATGAAGGAGACATCGTGAGCGATACAAATGATTTACTGAACAGTTTTGGATGTGACAGAGACTTTGAGGCAGAGATACTGGATGAAGGTGAGAAAAGTCTTGGCAGAGGGGGCGTTATTAAAAAGGGATTTGAGGATGGAGTACTTGATCTCAGGAAGCCTATTATATCTATGAATGGATGCGATGTTGCAAGAGTTAATGTAATGGACTTAGCTGAAAAGCATTTTGAAAACGTGAAAAATGGATTTTACGTGACTAATGTGCTTGCAAGTGGATTCTATGCTCCAGGCGGGATTGCAGAGGTAGATGATAGAAGAGTGACTAAGTTCATTGAGAAGCCTCCTGTGTATGCATGGTTTAACACCGGGATATTCTACATGGATTCGGCGTCTTTCAGGTATATAATGGAGATAAGCAAATTTCCACAGAACTTGGAGGATAAGATTATTCCAAGACTTGTAGAGCTTGGAAAGGTTGCAGCTTATAGAATAGATATCGATGACTTTAAGCCTGTTAAGGAGGAAAAGCAGTATATAGCTCTCAGGGATAGTGATATTCTATCCTATTTAAAGCCATGTCTAGTGATGTGAGATGCTCAAGGAAGGACTTGTTCACAGGATGAAGTTTAAGGTTAGAGAAGAGGACACAGCTAAATTTCTTGGAAGTGGAGATGTAGAAGTTTTGTCAACGCCTTCAATGATTGCAATGATGGAGAACACAGCCAGAACACTTGCCCAAAAGCACCTCCCACATGAGAAGACCACTGTTGGATTCGAGGTTTGCATTAGACACTTAAAGCCGGCACCTAAAGGGGCTGAAATTGAGATAGAAGCTAAGCTTTTGAAGATAGAGAATCAGCGAAAATTGACTTTTGAAGTGAATGCTTATTGGGGAGATAAGCTAATTGGAACTGGAAGACATGTAAGGTATATAGTTGACAGGAAAAAGTTTCTTAAAAAACTGAATCCCCAGTGAGATTGAATGAAGATAACTCCTATTGCAGCGGACTCTCTTGGAGTTCGCTCAATGGCCACCTTGGTTGAGACAGTTGACGCTAGAATATTTATTGATCCAAGTGCAGCACTTGGTCCAAGAAGATATGGTCTGCCCCCTGCACCGCAGGAGCTTGATGCTCTTAGAAGATTTAAGCATATAATACATGAGATAGCCTTGAAATGTGACATTTTAATAATAACGCATTACCACTATGATCACCACGATCCCCACGAAGATTTTTATCAAGGGAAGATAGTTTATGCAAAGGACAGATTCAAAAACATTAACCGAAGTCAAAGAATTAGAGGCTACGTCTTCGAGGAGAATATCAAGGATATGTGTAGCAAGCTTGTCTACGTAGATGAAAAAGAGATTGAAATTGGAAAGACACTCATAAAATTCTCTCCTCCATTTCCACATGGTCCACCTGGGACAAGACTTGGATATGTTCTAATGGTAACGATAGATGATGGTCACTATAGATTCCTCTTCTCTTCGGATGTACAGGGGCCCGTGGATGAGGAAGCTGCCCAGTATATCGTAGACGAAAATCCCGACCTATTATATATGGATGGGCCTCCAACTCTCTTTCTTGGATGGAGGTTCAGTATGAAAAATCTTGAGAAAGTTAGAGAAAATCTTTCAAGGATACTCCGCGAAACTGGCTGTGAGCTGATACTTGACCATCATCTGTTGCGAGATTTGAAGTATAGGGAGCATTTATCTGAGATCTATGACAGGTATGATCCTAGAACAGCTGCCGAGTATCTGGGAAAGCCTATAAACATGCTTGAAGCCCATAGGAAGGAGTTGTGGGCTCAGGTTGTAGGCTAGAGTTTCTCTATTGTCAAGCGTATCTCGACATAATAGTGTTTTAGAAACCCCTCGAATATTGTTGGGTCAACATATCTGGCGATATAGTGATGGTGAAACTCATTCCATACATCATCGCGCTCGTGATATGCTAAAATAATTGTATGGCCTTCAACTACGAGAGTTATCGTTGAGTTAACTTCTATAGAGAGCCTTTCTACATAGTATTCGTGTCTTTCAAGTGGATCGCCTAAACCTATCTTGAAAATAACTTTCATTATTCCTCCACTATTTCTCCAGTAAACCACCTCTATCGCGTATTCTCCAGCCCATTCAAAACCTCCCCTTGGCTCACCACAGTCATTTACATACATGGAACCCTTTAATATGATGCGTGATAGATCCCATGGATTGTATATTAGGTGGACTGTAACCACTAGGAAAAGAGAGGCTACTGTGAGAATTAGGAGAGCATACAGTCTGTTAATCTTCAATGTCTGCCCTCCAATACTTTTTCATAGTATATTCTTGCAAGCGGCTTTGCCTCGATTCTATCTATGGGGATACCAAGCTTGTATGTTAAGGATCTCATTTTGAGAGCTATCTTCTCTAGGTCCATTCCCCACACTTCTATTTCCCCAACATAGCCTAGATCCTTGACTTTTTCAATGCATAGGATTTTACCTTCGAGGGCTTCAAGTCTGTAGAGGCATCCCCACTCCTTTTTAACTGTTATCCAGTGCCTGAACCCCAGGTCTCGGACAATTTTCTTTGCCGTTTTAAAAGCTCCTCTATAGAATTCGATTTTACCTCCCTTGTAAACTGTATGCTTGAAAGGCATTCCCTTTACTGTAACGTATCGAACACGTGTAAACAGGATCTGTGAATACTTTACTGGTTTAATCCATCTTCTAACTCTTAGAAGTTTGAATCCCTTAACCCACTCTTCTCCAGCTTGCTCAGGGATGTAGAAGACATCATTGAAAGCGTATTTCCTAAACACTATGGGGTTGAATTCATTAACTCGCTTCATGAACTTGTCGATGTCATCTATTAGAAACCTTATCTCACATTCAAATCCTCTCTTACCCATAAGCTAAACTATCCTTTATAGGGAATAAAGTTAAATAGCGTAGACAGCTAACCTCGATAGGTTGAAATGACAAATAAGGAGCTAATTGAGCTACTTAACAAGGCAATTAAAATGGAGCTTCGAGTATGCATCCAATACATGTGGCAGCATATACTCTGGGAGGAAAAGGAAACTAGAAAAGCCCTCGAGAAAACAGCTATCACCGAAATGAAACATGCCGAGAAAATAGCTAAGAGAGTAGTTGCACTTGGAGGAACTCCTGCAACAGAGCCAACTCCAGTGGAAGTGGGAGAGACTCCAGACAAGATGATAGCTATAGACATTGAAAATGAAAAGGGAGCTATAGTATTCTACAAGAAAATCATAGAAACAGCTGAGAAACTGGGAGATCATGAGACGGCGAACTTGTTCAAGGAGATACTATCTGATGAAAAGAAGCACTTGAAATTTTTCCAGGAAACTCTTGAAAAGTTGCACTCAAATGACTAGGAGAATAAAGTTTACAGATTACATCAGGAGAATAGCGGAGGCTAACCCAAAGCTTGCAGAAAAGCTGTACAAGGTATACAAGGAAGCAATTGACAAGCTTTCATTCAAAGCTCTGCACAAACTTCTAGACCTAATACTTGAAAATGTAAAGGCCTTTGGAACATGGCAGAACGCTGGCAGGGCAAGAGCGTATCTCTTCGAGGAGTTCATGGTTAAATTACTATCTAAGCATCTCAAAGGGTATAGGATATCGCATGGTGAAAGAGTTGAAATCGAGAATGGCTACAAAATGGAGTTCGACATCGTAGTGAAGAGAGATAGTAAGATCATAGCCTTCATAGAGTGCAAGGTTGACATGGATGCTGCCCGCTTAAAAACCTCAGCACTCTCGTTAATGCTAGCCAAATCAGCATACCCGAGCAGCAAAACTCTTATAGTATACCTCAACTCAAATGTAGATGAAAAGCTACTGAATATCGTAGGTAGGAATGTAGATGGCATTATACGGCTAAATGAGAAAAATTTAAAGAGAATTGAAGGCAAAATCCTTCACTAGATAGAAGCCACGAAGACGCTTCTCTCGACTAATTTCATGACCTCAGCATGTAGATAAGTTAGCTCACAGCCTACACACTAACTAGGAGCGAAAGTTTTCCATTCCCTCTCCATCTTTGCAAAAAGCAGAAGTTTCTCAATTTAACGTTTCCAAGATTCATCTTCTCTGCGGCATAATAGGTTTTAATCACTTCATACAGTGTTGGAGAACTTAGACCATGCAAGCTTCTATGGAGTTTAGTTCACTTTATGCAGTATATTTCGATTATTTGCCTTTTGTTTCCAACTTTTCTGTTTCTATTTTCACATGTCCTGCACCTTGGGATTTAAATCCGCCAAGTCTCGTAATTGATTCAAGTCTCTGTATAATTAGTTCATCTATTATCCTTCTTGGGTTTCTCCATTCCGGGTTTTCTTTGAGCCATAAATCTCCGAGAGTTGAATCCTTTAACGGTCTAGCTTCTCCCAGCTTCCAGCCTCTTATGGGGTCTTCTAGTAGTATTCGGAGTGTCCCCTGAAATTCTGTTCCCTTGGGAACAACCTGATAAGTTCTATAAGTTCCGTAAGTTCCTGCGGCAACGGTTCCTGCGACCCTGTCTACTCTAAGTGCAGGTAGTGTATATGTCGATACATCAGCATATAGGAATGGTACTGTAACGAATCCTACTAGTCCTTGCGCACCGAGGAGATAACATGCGGGACATATGTAATGTAAGCCAGTGTCACGTTCCTCCGTAGCCCAATGCTCTATATCATCAAACTTTATTACATGTTTACACTTAGGATTGTTCGAGCCGCGAAGCGCGCATGGATAGTGGCATCCTGTTCCCTTGTATTTGCCTTGACGGATCAACCCTCTTTCGTCGGGTGTAACCGTTTGTGGGGTGGCTGGTAGGCAGGGCTTCATACCAGCCTTGTCTGAATAGTGCTCTATTAGGTACCTTTCTATGACTTCCCTCAAGGCACCTTTTAAAGTTGTACCTGGTATGACAACATTGTTCCCTATTGTTATTATAGGCTGGTCTATGGTTGTGAGAGGGTCTTTTTTCCTACCTACACGGAATGGGGATTCTGTCTTGAGGATAACCTTATATTCAACATACTTTACACTCATCTGGACTCCCTCCTCATCCTAGCTATTATATCTAGGTTTTTGATTATATAAGCTCCTATCTGCTGGGGGATTTGAGAATCTTTAATGAAATTTAGAATGTCTAAGAGAGTCCAAAGTTTATATCGCTCTCGTTCATTTCTTGCTCTCTCTATTTTCCTTCTTAGATACATCTCTGCAATTGTAAATCCGTATTTTTCATACATCTCGGCAAGGTCGTTTAACTCTCTTGAGGTAAACTGAACACCTCTTAATCGTCTGCTTTGAGCTATTCTCTCAACGAGGGAATCTACGCTACTCATACTCCATCCCTCAAGAAATATTTCTTCATGCTTACGTATAAGTATAGAGGGAGCGATTACGACGGAGCCCTCCTTTAGAGATAATTCATAATATCCTGTTGTAGGCGACGTTGGATGGAACATGTAACAGTAAATGGGCTTTATTATCTCAGTTACCCCAAAAACTCCCTTGTATATTTCCTCGCGAAATGGAAGTCGCGTAGCCAGCTCTGGTAATCTTCCTTTGCTGAGAATTTTACTGGTTTCCCCTATACTTTTTTTCAAATCGCCAACTTTGATGACCTGCTTTAGCTTTAGGTGCGACTCCCCAAACCCTTTAGTGGCTAGAGCTCCTATATGTAAAACAAATTCTCTAGGGAGATTCATTGGAGAAGCAATATACACCCGTGCTCTTACGTTAGTTAGCACTTCAGCCATCAGAGGTACCTTGCTCTTACCTGCTATCTTATCTTGAGGTGAGTAGATGAAGATGTCGATGTTAAACCTTTCAATGACACCAGTAGCATGTATATCCTGAACTCCTAGCTCTGCTCTCAAAGCACCAGTGATCTGGCTGTAGCGGAGAACCTTAGATGAGGGGCGAAATACTCCTCCCTTAAACCGCTCTCCAAGGATCATAGCAGGGGATTCCAGCAGATACTCGTAGAGCTGTCCTTGATAATTTTTCTCAAGTATTTTGAAAGGCCTCATAGTGTGTCACCTTTCAAACTCTAATAACATTCTTAGAAGTTGTAAGTTAACATTTCTCGGTACATGTCTGAGATGTTTTAGAAGTTCAGCCTCCGCCAGCAGTCTACTGTGCTCGGCTATCTCTACGGCTCTATGTAGCATCCGCTTTCTTCTAGCTACCCCTCGTGAACGGTAAAAGCGTAGAGTAGCGTTAAGCTCCCCATATGTTGCTTCAACAATACTCCTCCTATAGGCATGTAACAGGAAACCTTTTCTCATGCTAGAAAGAAGTCGCCAGTGCTCGTGGAATGGATATTTTACATGTGATATCGAGATTCCAAATTTTATAGGACCAATATCTTCTAGAGAAGCAAGTCTAGGGAAACGCTCTCTTAAAAGGCGGTCATAGCCTTCTATTAAGGAAACGATAATAGATAATCTTTCTAATTTCATCACATAAAGGGAATCATCGATCACTTCAACATTCCCCTCGGGGAATAGGTTCAAGATTTCTTTGCTAATGTCTTTGACAAATCTATTATAGTCCCACAGAAATTCCTGTAATAATGTTGGGGAAACTACGCCCTCTTCCTCCTCAATTTCATTAACTATTTTATCTGCATCCCTGACACCGAGATTTAACAGATACCTAGCATAGAGTTTTATCAGTGCATCCTCAAGGGCTTCTATATCTAAGCTTATGCGTACCCATGCTACAACGCCTTCGCTCCATTCCGCTAGCTTATATAGTCTTCTAGAAGAGTATGTTCTAACACGGTAACATTGCTCACAAAGGTGTTCTATAAGCCCAGATTCTTCATCAACCCATGTTTCCGTAGCATGTCTTAGCTGACAGATGTCACATATTGGTGGATCTATCTTCTTTCGTAACGATGGATAGTAGTATACCTCTTCAAAACAATTTTCTCTAGTTGTTTTTTTACACCTTCGTATTTTAAACCTTTTAGCGATTTTCCTTGGTTCAATGCCTAGTACTCTGTTGCCATCTTTTTGGAAAGTGGTATATAGTGCGTGCACATCTACATAGAACCCATACTCATGAGCTTTTTGAACAAGCTCTTCGTGAATATCGGTTCCTGGTATATCGATTACGAGTATGTCATCAAATCCAGAATGCAGTATGTAGTCTCCGTAACTTCTCTCGAAGTCCAATAGGATATCCTTTATTATTTCGAATACACCAAGATCCTTTACCCGATAAACATACTGTGTTGGGATAATACGCAAGTATATGATAGCGACCGGTAGATTGTTCAAGATATCATGTGCTTTTTTACAGACATCCTCCCTACTAGCAAAGTCTATTCTCACGCTCTGAATCCTATCGTAGTAGTGCTTGTAAAGAATTCTGAAGAATTTCCCAGATAAAATTGAATGTGAATACAAGCTTGTTATATTAGCTCCTACTCTAGCGTTTTCAGCTCGCTGGAGCAAGTATTCTTTGAACGTTGTAAGAAATTTCTTGCCTTCTTGATCCTTTTTTAAGTAGTTAATGAGTTCTTCGTACTTACCGTGAAGTGGGGGTTTATCGCTGCAACGCACTCGGCCTTTCCATAGCTTATATACACAGTAGTTTACTCCTAACCTCTTCAGCTCCTCTTCTAGCTTCCTGAGAATACGTGATGCTTGTGAGGCTAGCATATCCGCTAAATGGACTAGAAAAGTTTCATAGGAGTCCGGATACAGCTGTATATCGTCTGGTTCTGGACTTAGCTTACAGTGATGCTTCAGTATAGCTTGAACTACTGGCCATTTCTCTTTAACTCCCTGTTTCTTCAACTTGTTTAGCTTATCCTCTAGGTTATGTTTAGGTCCTTTGACGAATAGCTTACCTATGTCATGAGCCTCAGCCGCGTGAGACCAGTCGTGGTCTTGCAAGCATTACCTACCTCCTACATTATAAATCCTGAACAATAGATTAATAAAATTGTTAAGAGTTTTAGTGCTCGCCTAGCTTTTTGAGGAATTCTTCGAGTATTCCCTCAGAGATCCAGAAGCCACTTTCTATGAGCTTGTTTACTATTGGCTTTGCCTCTGAAATTAACCCTCTATACTTGGCTAATGCTATTACAGCTAGCGTACCCATAACTTGTAGTCCTAGCTTCTTTGCCAAACTTCTAGCTTCACGGTCATCAGCAAGCAGTATATCGGCATTGATCTCTAAAGCTAGCGTTATTGCTTCTGCTTCACCGTCATCAACAAACTCTTTGAAAAGTAGCGCTAACCTTTTTCTATGCATCTCTTCCACATGGATAAATCTTGCCTTCAGTACTTTCTCGCTACCGGGCTTACCTCCAACCGTTATCTCCTGCCAAACGGCTTCTGGGACAACGATTTTTCCGAAGAGCTTCTCTAAGAAGTCTAAACAGCATATCCTGGCAAGTGCAATAACAACACTCGAATTGGAGACAACAACTGATCCCTTTTCTCCAGCTTCAATATTTCTTCGTCTTCTTTGCAAGCTCCTTGGCAATCTCAATATCCTCCTTTAATTCCTCCTCACCGTAGTGTATTGGTATTCCCTCCCGGGCCAGTAGTTCTAGGAAGTCCCATTTGGGAACTCCCGCTATCCTACGTGCTTGGCCTAGCGATGCTATACCCTTCTCATATAGCCTCAAGGCTAGCTCTATCCGTAGTCTCTCCTTGAGCTCACCGGGAGGAACTCGTAGGTTCTCGGGAACCTCGATAGTAATTTGTATAATGTTAGCCTTAGCCATTTAAGTCCCCTCTATGAATATTATACTAATGAAAGCTATTAACTATTAGTCGCCTCCACGACAAGTCGGCTTTAACAACACCTAATCCTTGAGTTGACTGCCCATGGCACTAGAAAAGCCCTTGAGAAAACAGCTAAGAGAATAAGTTGAGATTGAAAACGGTTATAGGATAGAATTTGACATTGTAATGGAGAAAGATTGTAGAATAGTGGCCTTTATAGAGTGCAAAGTTAACATGGATGCTTGAAGAACCCCCCCTCGTTAATGCTAGCCAAATCAGCATACCCGAGCAGCAAAACCTTCATAGCATATCTTAACTCAAGCGTAGATGAGAAACTACTGGAAATCGTAGGTAAGAGAATAGACTGTATTGTACAGTTAAATGAGGAGAATCTAGGGAAAATTTTGCATGAAATCTCCACTGATTGAGTTAACCTATAGCTTCTACATCAACTAAGAGTAGAAGTTTCCTCCATTTCTCCTCCGTTTTCGCAAAGATGTGACAGTTTCCTAATTTGATGTTTTCAAGGCCTACCTCTTTTATAGCGTAGTAGGTTTTAACCATTTCATATAGTGTTGGCGGCCTTACATGTTTTAGCTTGTACTCTGGAAAGAATGCCAGTAGCGTGAATGGTATCTTTGGATCCACGTTTTTAACTAGTTCAGCTATTTTAACTATTTGATCGGTTTCAACGATTCCAGGTATGAATAGTGTAAGTATTTCAAGTGTAAAGCCCATGTCATGGGCTAACTGTGGAACTTCTAGAATCCATTTATTGGTTGTTCCACACAGTTTTCTATAGGTTTCTTCATTGTAGGCTTTTATGTCGAGCCAGAATGAATCAATTGCTCCTTGCATTGTTTCAAGGTTTTGCTCTATGAGGCCATATCCATTTGTTTCAAGGAGCATCCAAAGCTTTTTTCCAGTATGCTCTTTGATAAGCTCCGCTGTGTCGACATAGTAGTCAGCTACGCATGCAATATCTCCACCTGTAAAGGCCACGATGTTTCTTGCAGGTCCAAATCCCTGGGCACTTAATACGATTTTATCTGGTGGAAGCTTCATTGGGCAAAGTGGCCCTCTTTCGCCATATAGTTTACATGAGCCACAGTGTCTGCAGAGGTCGGTTGCATGCCACATGGTTGCCCTTTCACGCGGTTCAAAAACAGTTACCTTTTCGAGGTAATCGGCTGCAAGAACAGCTAACTCCTCGCTTGAAACCCATTCACCATTGAACTTCTGCGAGAAATACCATGAATGGCACTTGAGACATGAATGATTACAACCTGACTGATAAATTGATAGATAATCCTCAGGCCTTGATAGTTGAATCGAAGTTATAACCCTAAACCACACCCCCTTCTCTTTCTTTAAGGTTGCCTTACAAGCTGGTAAAAGGCTTCCATCAGGCATTTCAACTAGACATGAGCCAGCTGGAAAACCCTGTTCAGCTAGTTTACATCTGAATATTTTCAGAGTCTGTTCCTCCGAGGTGTATTGGTCAGAACGTGCAGCCTTTCATCACCGTTCAGAGAAGCCGAGCCTCATCACACCAATAAAAGTTAAGCTCAAGCAAGTATTAAATTCGATGCCCAAAATAAAGGTCATTTAAAAGCTGGGAATATCAGCCATGAGATGGTGTGAAAAGTTGAAGTTTTTCAGTCTCCGCCCCTGAACCTGGTCATCACGACTCAGGGTCTCCGCCCTTCATCACCTAATTACAATCGAGTTTAAGGATAATATTAAATCATTGCTGCTTCGCTAGTTTGAGTGCTTTTTCCACGGCCTCTTCAGGTGTTTTTACCTCATGTGTTAGCCTATTGTATTCTCCTAGGTCTGCTTCGAAATCTGATGCTCCTCCAAGTCCTCTTAGAAGTATCACTGGCTTACCGTATGCTAGGGCTAGACCGATCTCTGAAAGCGTTCCAGGTCCTCCATGTATAGCTATTACAGCGTCTGCTGCTAATACATTTATAGCGTTTCTTGCAAAGCCTATCCCTGTTGGAATTGCAATATCAATGTATCTATTAGCTTCTTCCCTAGTGAATCCTGGAAGTATCCCTACGGTTACTCCATTTGCCTTCTTCGCTCCCCGGCACACTGCCTCCATGACACCGCCTCTTCCACCACAGATAATGATGGCTCCATTTCTGGCTAGAAGTTCACCAACCTTCTCAGCAGCTTCCCTAACTTCATCTGGTATCGGAGTGCTGCTTCCAATCACGGCCACATAGATTTTCCCTTGCATATGCAGCCCTCACAACCTGAATTCACAGATAAATATACGAGGGACGCGTCAAAAAATATGGATGAGGAGCTGAATGCTGCGGGGTACTGACGTAGCGGATGAAGAGCCCGCGCAGCATCTGACACCTCAAGACCTTCTCCGGATTTTAGCTTTTGCAATTAACAAGAGGAGCAGTAGAGTACACGCCATAATGGCCATCAATGGAAAGAACATGTTTAAACCTTTCTTACGTGGAAGATTGACTTTAATGCTGGCCATGTTGCCTGCAGCATCGATTGCAATTACATAGGCTTCCACTGCATGAATATACTCGGGAACATAGACATGAAACATGTCTGCAGACAGCTTTTGCATTGGCATATATTCTCCATCAACGGCGAGAAGAACTTTTTCAACATAAGATACATTGTCGACTGCCTTGACCTTCACCAGTGTTCCCTCTATGGTTTCAGCCACCTCAATAGATAGAATACATGGAGGAGAACAGTCTATGGTCAAGGTTATTGAAGAACAGACCATTTGATTGAACTCGTCAAAGACGTATACTGTTAGGGAGTGTTCTCCCTCGCTGAGGTTTAGGTTAATGTGGTCGATGTAGTCTCCAGTATAGATGGTGGCTCCATCTAGTTTGACTATGCATTTTCTCGGGTTTCTTACTGTTTTCCAGTGAAAGGTTAGATTTCCATTGTTTAAGAAGGAGTTATTTGCTGGGGAGATAAACTTTACATTTAGCTTATATTCTTCGAGAACCGACTTTTCATATACGGATACAGTAACTGTACTTCCATCTAGTTGCCCATGATTTATGTGTATCTTAGCTATGCTAGAGTTTTCAGATTTTTCAAGTTCAAATATTGTGTTATTGACGGTTATTACTGGTTCCTTGAAGTGTCTTTTGCTTATGTAGAGTTCAAGGGTTAAATCTTTTGTATCTGTTACGTTTATGATGGTTTTAAACGTTGAGTTGTCAGGGTTGAAATATGATGTAAATGGGTGTGTTGATGACCTAATATAGCATCTATCCAAGTACTTGAGTATATGCGACTTCTCTCTTCCATCAGAGTAGAGAAGCCCATAAGAGGAATCATCCCTGTAATAACACCACCATGTGCGGCCAATAGAGTATTTATCTAAGAAATATAGCACATCCCTACACCACTTAGAGCAATTTGGCGCAGCTGATCCTACTCCAAACTCGCCTATAAATAGTGGGACATTAAATTTGAGCGCTGTACGGTAGCTTAACTCCACATCAGCCTGTATTAATTGAATATCCCCATTATATCCAACTCTTGGATCCCATGTACCTCCACTATACACATGAGTGGAGTAAACTATGTTTTCACCGGATGGTTTTATGACGTAATTTGAAAATATTGGAGCACCCCATATTGGTTCAAAGATGCAAATATGTCTTTTATCAACAGATCTTACAGCCTTAATCAACGTGTTATAAAACTGGGCAATGATCTCGCTTAACTCTTCAGGCTCAATTACATCCATGGGGGCATTAGGTTCATTGAATAGATCATATGCAGCCACTGTAGGCTCATTTCTATATCTTTCAGCTAGCATTCTCCATACCTCTGCTAGATAAGTCCAGTAGCTTGGATTACGCCAGAATGCAATTTTAGCCTCATCTTCAGTATCATATTCCTCGCAGAGCCATTCTGGTATACCGTGACCTCCATATTTTCTGCACCATCTCCATTGATGCATATCTAAAATAACGTACATTCCAAGTCTCTTGCACATTTTCACGAATTCATCGATTTCTCTTAGATATGCGTAATTGTATTTTGCAGGTGAGGGTTCTATGATATCCCATCCAATTGAAATTCTAATGACGTTGAAGCCCCAGCTGAGCATTCTCTTGATATCCTCTTCGGTTAGATCTCTTCTGAAGTCCATTACACAACATCCGTGTAGGAGGAATATGTTACCGTTCTCGTCCTTGATATAGGTGCCATCGGCTTTCAACCACTTGATCTTGGAAACCTGTGCTTTGACTGGAGGTATATAGATTAAACATGATGCAATGATAGCTGCTATAAGAAACATGGAGAGAGCTTTCGGTGACATGACTCAAACTATATTCTATGGCTTCATGTAATTATGTTTAGCCATCATGTATGCAGATATTGTTTTGAAAAATGGAGTCGTTTGCAGTCTGGATAGCGAGAATAGAGTGTATGAGGCAGCTGCAATAAGAGATGGGGTCATCATAGCGGTTGGAGACAATAAAGCTGTAAGCAACCTAATAGGGCCAGAGACGAAAATTGTAGATTTAAATGGAAAATTTGTATGTCCAGGCTTTATCGACTCACATACGCATCTATATAGCTTAGGCATGTCACTAAAGCAGTTAAATCTATGGGATACCAGAAGCAAATATGAAGCCTATGAGATGATAAAAGAGAAAATCAGAGAATTAGGTGCCGGGAAGTGGATAGTAGCCAAACAATGGGATGAAAATCGGTGGAGTGAAAGAGAATTCCCAAGCTTAGAGGAGCTTGATAGGCTTTTCCCGGACAACCCAGTTGTAATGATAAGAGTTGATGGCCACCTTGCAGTTGTAAACTCACTTGCAATTAAAAGGGCCAGACTTGATCTTAGCTCGCAGTTTATTGAAAAAGATTCTAGTGGAAAGCCTACAGGAATTGTAAAAGAGGATGCATTGAAAGCTGTGCTCTCAGCTGTTGAGGTTAGTGAAGATGAACGTCTAGAGGCCATTGAAACGGGGGTTAAAAATGCCTTGAAGGAGGGGATAACTTCGATACATGAAATCATTTATAACCCTGAAACCTTGCAAGCATATATTAGAGCTTTTAGAATGGGAAAGCTTACATTGGATGTCAATTTTATACCGACACATGAATGCTTTGAGAAACTTTCTCTTGAATATATCAATTTCATAAACAGGTTCAAGCCATTTCTCTCACTAACCACGGTCAAGATTTTTGCTGATGGATCAATTGGAGCTAGAACAGCGGCGCTAAGCAAACCCTACGCTGACAGCCCAATGGAAAGCGGGTTACTGATGCATGAATTTGGCCATTTAATGGAGATAATCTATAGGTTCCATAGAATGAGATTTCAAGTAGCTGTGCATGCAATAGGTGATAGAGCAATATCTGATGTATTAACTGCATTGACGAAAGTTTATAGACGTGATCCATGGATCGATCACAGACATCGTATCGAGCATTTCGAGCTTCCCAGTATGTGGCATATAGAGAGGATGGCTAGTTTATGCGTGATTGCTTCAATGCAGCCAAACTTCATAGGGAACTGGCAGATGCCTGGTGGAATGTATGAGAAGAAACTTGGAAAGGAGCGAGCTATTAGATTAAATCCTGTAAGATCGATCATGGATGAAGGCGTCGTTGTAATATTTGGCTCTGATTGTATGCCAATGTCGCCGCTATATGGTTTACATTGGGCTGTAAACCACTATAACAGGAATGAAAGAGTGGATGTGGTAAGAGCTCTCAGAGCATATACCATAAATCCAGCATTTGCATGTAGAGAGGAGAAGGTGAAGGGAAGTTTAGAGGTAGGCAAGTTTGCCGACCTAGTTATCCTCGATAAGAACCTACTCGAGACCAGAAGTATAGAGAATGTAAATGTGCTTGCAACGGTCAAGAGGGGAGTTTTCGTATATAAAAGCTCAGAGGTCTAAGTACATTTCATAGGCGTCCTCCCCATCGGGATAGTACTCCTTTAGCCTTGCACCGATTTTAAAGCCTAGTTTCTCATAAAGCTTTATTGCAGGTTTATTGGATACCTTCACCTGCAACTTTACACGTTTAACTCCAAATTCACTTTGCAGCTTCCTGATTATTTCTTCCATTAACAGTTCCCCAATACCTTTTCTACGGTGTTGAGGGTGAACGGCTATTGAAATTATTTCACCAATCTTGCCTTTAACGTGTGCCATGACATAGCCGATAGCTTTTCCATCAAGTTCAGCTACCATAAATGTTCTTCTAAGCAGTTTTGCACCCTGCTGGAAAACCCATTTGGGATAAGCTTCCTTACCAAATGCTTCAAGTTCTATCCTGAAAATATCCGCTAAATCCTTTTCACTGACCACCCTGACCTTGATCTTTGAACTTTTGGTCATAGCATTCATTTTCAGCCTATAAAAAGTATCTCGAGTGTTTGAGTTAAATGTTAGCTAAATTAATCGTATTAAACTTTATTTATCGATTAAGATGCCCATCGAGTTCAGGGGGGTATATAAGACATATGATGGGGTAATTGCTCTCGAAGATGTAAGCCTAGAAATTCCAAGCGGCAAGGTCTGTGCACTACTTGGACCAAATGGATCTGGTAAAAGCACTTTGATGAAGATCGCTTTAGGACTTGTTAAGCCCGACGCTGGAACAGTTTCAGTTAATGGGTTAGATCCTTTCAAGGAACCTATTAGGGTTAGGAGAATTGTGGGGTACGTCCCAGAGGAGATTACATTATATGAAAGCTTAACTCCGGCAGAGTACCTAAGCTTCGTAGCTAGCGTATATGGTATAGAGGATCCGGAGAGTAGAGCTTTGAAGTTGGCTGAACTCTTCGAGTTTACAGAGCACATGTATAAACTTGGTGGAGAACTTAGCCATGGTAATAGAAGGAAGCTCATGATAATCTCTGCTTTAATGCATGATCCAAAGGTGCTTATATTTGATGAACCATTTTCAGGTCTTGACCCAACCTCTGGTAAAGTTTTAAAGGAGCTTTTAAGAGAATATGCTTCACGTGGAAGAACCGTGCTGTTGTCAACTCATATACTTGAGTTAGCGGAGGCTATCGCAGATAGGGTAATAGTCATTCACAAGGGGAGGGTTGTCGCTGAGGGGGATGTGGATGAACTTAAGAAGCTTACGAGGAGAAAGGAGTTTGAAGACGTATTCTTTGAAGTTACTGGCTTAAGCAAGGACCTAGATGAAATGCTTAAAGCGCTTAAGGAAGTTTAGCGATGACGGTTACACTAAAGCTTGCGAAGATATTTGCGAAAGAAATCATTTATAGGTCTAGGAAGACTAGAAGAAAAAGTTTCTTCTATGATCCTAATAAACCAATCTCTCTTTGGAAGAACAACTTAGTTCAGATAATCGCATTTGCATTTCCCTCCATTTGTATAGGCGGTGCATGTGTAAATCTCTACTTGGAGACTGGAAGCTTTCTTCCATTAGTCTTGGGGCTAGGCTTTCTTGGAGTGCTTCAGGCAGGCGTTGCAGGATACTCTGTTGCATCTATTGTCAATATGCTTATAGAGCATAGACTCATTGAACCTCTTCTAACCCGACCTATTAGCATTTCTGAGGTTTGGGGAGGAGTTATATTAGCTGGATTACTGTACTGGGGAGTCTTAACCTCATTTGCGCTTGTTATTCCAATGGTGGCCTTAATCGTCTATGTGACTGGAAACCTCCTAATCATACTTACAAGCATTTTGATGATTGCTGCATTAACTATAATGGCTTTTGGCATAGGGTTCATGGCCACGGCATTGTCTCCGGGGGTAAAAAGGAGTAGGATTCTACGTGGAGTTACTGTGGTAATTTGGCTACTGGCATTCGTAGCTGGATATTTCTACTACTTTATCCTTTTGAAAGCTATAAAGATCACAACGTCCGAGAACCTACTTCTACTTTTCAGTATACTTCCGCCATTCAACTTCATCATGGTGGCATTTAACCCTACTGATGTTAGATCTGCACTCTCAATGATTGTATGGAGTGCTTTGATGGTTATTCTTCTAATCTTCTCGACTAGGAGATGCTGGAGAGCATTGTTTGTAGGAGAGTTCATAGCATTCTCTCTCCCAAGCTTAGGTGTGAAAACTGTTAAAAGGCAGAAAATAGTGGACAAAGGGGTTCTTGGATTCATGTTTAAGGATTTGAAGATACTTGCTAGGAACACGCAGAGGCTTTCAAGGTTCATGTATGGAGTGCTTATGCCCATAGCGTTTATAGCTCCAGTACTAGTTGGTGTTAGCTTTAAACCTAGTATAATTGCTCCAGCTGTAGCAGGACTATCTGGTGCATGTGCAACTGTTGGATTATCTGTTTCTGAGCTAGTCTACTGTGAGGGAAGAGCTGCTCCCCTGCTCTATACCTTCCCACTAACTAGGAGAAAAATTGCCTATGAAAAGTCTCTAGTAATATTACCTATATCGCTTGTATATGGGATGTTGCTTTCAGCTGTAATGTACATTTCAACGGGAAACTTTCTGAGCGCTATCGCATGTCTAGTTAACGCTGTAGTAGTCTCTTTTGGAACAAGCTATGCCATGCTTACATTGATTCTTAGAAATCTCCCATCGATCCCTAGTGAATGGAGTGAATATAGCATTGAGCTTGGAGGCGTTGCCCTTAGAGTGATTATAAGTTTATTGGCAATATTTGTGGGAAGTGCGTCTGCAATGATCTTCTATGTCATGGATGAATTCTATTTCTCACCTATTGTAATTTGCTTGGGAATGCTTATGCTGAACCTAATGATTAGGTCATTTACTCCAGATAAGCCATTAACAGGGTGAACTATTTCTTTATCTTTTCTCTTGGATAGCTTACGTTGCATACTGGGCAGAAGTATTCTTTTCTATGTGAAAAGTATATTAATGGATTTCCACATCTTGGACATTTTTCAAGCTCTATGGGCTCTACCCTTGGCCTTTCAACTTTTACCTCTCTTTTGACTTTAACCTTGGGCTTCAATGGTTTAAGGGGTCTTGAAGGCTTTGGTGTTGGTATCTCAGGTATTATTGGAGGTCTCTTAACTGGAGGTTTTAGCTTTTCAAATGGTTTAGCTTTGATGCAGTAAATAGTAGATGCAATACCTACTGCCCCTATTATAATGAGCCCGATTACTACTGGGTAATACATTGAAAGTGTTGTGAAAACGTTTGTCTCATTTAATGTAAGTTTTCCTCTTACACCGCTTTCCGGATCAAATACATCAACTGCCCTGACCAGTATGTGCGTGTTCTTTTCATACCACAGGGTGGTTTCTCCAAATTGTACCCTGTAACATGTCACTATTCCAAGAGGAGTTTCTATGTCTTCGATGGTTTTTCCGTTTAGAATACTTGAAGGAAGCCATATAAGTGGATGTCCATCTGAAAAAGTCACATTAAACTTTAGCTGCTTGGCATGCTTCTCAAGTCCACTACCATAGGATATCTGTAGCTCGACCATGAACTTATCGCTGTAGACATCCACTATAGTCCATTTAAGATACCGTGTTGTCTCGTTGTCTTGGAGAATATAGTAAGCGTATTTTCCAGTTGAGATCCAGTTTTCAGATGCGTAAACATTAGAGGAGAACACTGTAAGCGTGAACATTATTGTGAGAATCCATACTTTCGCTGAAAATTTCATGGTGAATCAGTTAATATATAGGGTTCAGTTAAAATCAGTATTGCTCTACTGTAACTGAATTTCAATAAGTTTTGAAAGATTTAGAGCTACTTCACCAGCTTTTCCCTTTAAGAAAACATCGGCTATTGGAGTTATCATTGAAGGCTCTATGTTTATTTCTATTATGCTGGCACCAGAGCTTTTGGCGATATATGGAATGTTTGAGGCTGGTGCAACCATGCCACTTGTTCCTATAACCAACATTACGTCAGCTTTTGTAGATTCTTCGACGGCTTTACTCCACTCACTCGGTGGAAGAGGTTCTCCAAACCATACAACACCTGGCCTTAGGAGAGAGTTACATTTTGGGCAACGTGGGGGAATTTCCTTGGGAGGTGAATCTATTCTATCTGTGTAATCGCACTCTATGCATTTTATGTTCCATATGCTTCCATGAAGCCTTATTAGATTCTTTGACCCAGCTTTCAAGTGTAGGTCATCTACATTCTGTGTTATGATGGCCTTTAGAATTCCCATTTCTTCAAGTTTAGAGAGAAGCTTGTGCGATGGATTAGGTTTAGCCTTTTTTATAATGTTCATTCTCCAACAATACCACTTCCATACAAGCTTGGGATTTCTCTTGAACGCCTGTGGAGTTGCTAGATCCTCTGCCCTGAATCTTTTCCATAAACCATCTCTTCCTCTAAAGGTTGGAATTCCACTTTCAGCGGATATTCCAGCTCCTGTAAATGCAACTAGATGTCTTGAGTCACGTATTAGTTTGATAGCTGCCCTATACATTTCCATGATTGACATGTTATAGCTCCTCCGAGATCCTGAAAAGCTCGTCTCTCACATACGGTCCCACTTTTTCAGTTTTACCATTGGCTCTATGAATAATCAATCCTCTTCCCTTTTTCACCTCTCCTATCACTGAAAGGTTTAACCCTAGCTTTTCCATCCTGGATTTAGCTTCTTCAACTAGGTTTTTGTCGATGGTTGCTATAAGCATTCCGGAACTTATAAGCTTTAAGGGATCAATGTTTAGAGCATTGCATATCTTCACAGTTTCCTTCCTTAACGGAATCTTATCCTCCCAGACCTCTATTTCAACATTTGATGCATAGGCTATTTCAGCAAGCCCAGCAGCCACTCCTCCCTCAGTTGGATCATGCATAGCTGAAACTGGAAGCTCTGAAAGAGCTAAGGCTTCTTTAACCACGCTTATGTAGTCTATGAATTTCACTGCACGTTGAATGGTTTCCCTGGAAACTCCTCTTTTAACAAGTGTGTCCTCGTAATCTGATGCTAGGATGCTCGTTCCCTCAAGTGCAGCCCATTTAACTGCAATCACAGCTTCGCCAGGCTTCGCTGCATCGGTTGTTATATACCTGTCCCGTATTGTTCCAATGCATGTCATGACTATGAATGGGCGATCCAGCCACTCAGTTACTTCGGTGTGGCCTCCCACAACCATTACCTTCAGCTTTTTAGCTTCCTCGTCTACTTGCAGGGTTATTTCGTTCAGAATGCTCTCATAGTTTTCCGGTGGAAGGCATAGGACGAAAACAAGCCATCTGGGAACCGCTCCTCTAACCGCTATGTCATTGCATGCAATGTTAACTGCAAGTTTTCCAATGTTGGATACTGCCCCTGTAATGGGGTCCGCGTGTACAGCTATCAGCTTAGTGTTCTCAACCTTGATTATGGCTGCATCTTCTCCATAGGATGGCCCTATCAAAACATCTGGGTCTCTGAAACCTACTCTCTTGAAAATGTATTTTGCAAGTAGCCTTGGATGAAGTTTCCCCTGCATCTTACTTTAGGATTCTCTTGGCAACTTTTATGTATATTTCTGATAGTTTTGCCACGCTTTCAAAGTTAACTGCTTCATTTGCTCCGTGAGCATTTCTACCGGTTGGACCTAGGTCTATGCTTGCTATACCTTTCTCAGCTAGGAAGACGACGTCCGAGGAGCCAGGTTTTGCCAGTAGCTTTGGAGTTTTTCCAGTAATCTCTTTTACAGTTTTTCTAGCAATTTTAACCAGTTCATGTTTTCTATCAATTTCATATGGTGGGAAGACGTCGATCAGCTCGATTTCATACTTGAGATCCTTATCTTTTAAACGTATTTTCTCGATTTCTCCACATATCCTCTTTTTGATATCCTCTATTTTCTGCCCGGGGATTGCTCTCATATCTATTAGAAGCTCGCACTCATCTGCAACGGTGTTTATGGATGTGCCTCCTCTTATTATGCCAAAGTTCATTGTCGGCTTTCCAAGTCTGGGATGCCTTATACTCCATCTAAGCTTTGAAAGCCTCTCTATGATCTTTGCCATTTTCTCTATTGCATTTACTCCTAAATGTGGTTTGCTTCCATGCGCGGCTACTCCAAGCGTCTTAATCTTAACCCATATAACACCTTTCCTAGCTGTGACAATGTTTAGACCGGTGCTTTCCCCAACTATTGCATAGTCTCCCTTAAGCAGGCCTTTTTCAAGCAGGTATCTTGTTCCAGCGGAGCTGTCGATTTCCTCGTCCGCGACTATTGATAGCACAAGTTTACCTTTGAAATCGGGGTTCTCGCATAAATGTTTGAAGGCGTAGACCATTGCAGCGATTCCACCTTTCATGTCGCTGGCTCCTCTTCCAATGATCCATCCATTTTCCTCAACTGGCTTGAACGGGTCATAGCTCCAATTGGCTCCCGGTGGAACTACGTCATGGTGTCCATTGAAGATCAATGTTTTTCCGCTTCCGGTTGAGTATTCTGCTATGAGATTATACATGTATGTCTTGTTTTTGTCATCCCATGCCTCAATTATCTTAATGTCTGCTGGTGTATTCTTGAGATACTCCGCTATTAGATCGATAGCTTCTCTACTATTTCCCGGCGGGTTAACTGTGTTGCATCTTATAAGTGAAAATAGAAGGGATTTGAGCTCGTGAATGGTCGTTTCACTCACCTAGATTACTTCTTGGCGAGCTCAATTGCCTTCTCAACTATGAAGGGGGCCATGTTTACTCCAGTTGCCTTGTATAGTCCTTGGAATCCCGGGACAGAGTTTGTTTCAAGTATCATGTAGCCTCTATCCGGATCCTCCATTATGTCTATGCCAGCCATTATCAGGTTAAGTGTTTTAGCGGCCTTTATTGCAAGCTCTGCAAGATCATCTGGCACCGGATATAGGCCTTTAACGCTTCCACCCATGTGCACATTTGTTATAAAGGTTCCCGGCTTGGCGATTCTATGCATGGCAGCTATGGCCTGCTCTCCAACCACGAAGACTCTTGTATCCCTGTTGCCAACCTTCTCCACATACTCTTCAATGATCACTGGATACTCGAGCCTCTCAAGTAGATCCTTTTCAGCTTCCTCAGGCGAGTTTACTTTGACAACTCCCTTACCCTGTGAGCCCATGAGAGGTTTTATGACCGCTGGATAGCCTATCTTTTTAAGTGCCTTCAGTGCTACCTCGGGTGTCTGTGCATAGCATGAGAGAGGTGTTGGAAGCCCAGCCTTTGTCAAAAGCACATGTGCATAATGCTTGTGCATGGAGTTTCTAATGGCATAGCTTGGATTCATTGTTGGAACACCAGCTGCCTCAAAGAATGTTAAAATAGCTAATCCAATGTCATCCACGAACTTCTTCTTTGGAATCTTTAATCCAATGGCCATCAATCTGAAAAGCACGACATCGGGGTTCCCGTACTCTGATATCTCAAAGAGCGGGTTAACAGATCCACTTATCATCACTATCTTTGCCGGGTCAATCCATGTAAACTTGCAACCTCTCTTTATAATCTCATTCTTAACCTGCTGACTCTCCCATGTAGGCTCCCCTATTAAGGCTATGTGCACCATGCTCCCACCAAAACTAAAGTAGAGCACTTCAAAAATAAAACGTTAACTTTATCCAATATGTAGATCGCTGTTAGGGAAGCTGTAAATGAAAATGATTTCCTTGATGCTGCTTAAGTCATAGGTTTTATATTTCTATACTAAACTAGTAAGGTAAGTTATATTCTGTTTTGATAGAGTAAAATTACATTTCCAAGCTCAATGAAAAAGGAAAATTAGTGATTGAAAGCTATCATTCGAAGTCCATTGCATTGACTATTTCTTCTGGGAGTCCTGGGCTGTTTTTGTTTAGCCAGTATTTGCTTTCTTCGATTTGTGCTTTTAGTAGGGCTTTGAACTCGTCCATGCTTACGTAAGTTGTTGGGTCTAGTTCCTTGAGTCTTTCCTTTGATATTCCTGGTACCTCGGCTGGAACAAGTACTTTTTCTCCCCATACTGGGTGGGGCTTGTATTTTACTGCTCCTCTGGCTGCTTGTAGTATGAATAGCTCTGTTTCCTCTATTGTTGGCCTTGTTCCTCCAACTGCCTTTGGTATGCCGTTTACCTCCACTAGTATGGGCTCTGGCGCCATTATTGTCTTGTCTCCAAGCTTCTTTTCAACCCACTCGTATTTTGCAATTATTCTTCCGGTTGTGTTGAACATGTAGACTTCAATTGGATCTCCTTTTTCAATTCTCTTGAGCAGGTACTTGTAGAATCTAACTACGTGATCTGTGTTTCTAACCCCCATTGTAAATGGCTGTGCATATCTGGCTACGAACCTTATTCTTCCAATGACCTCCTTTGCCTGCGCTGGATGCCCTATTGTTCTTCCATCAGCCAATGCCTTGGCTGCAAGAGCTGGGTCAACTATCTTTATCCAAGCATAGTCTGTAAAGTATCCTGGACTAAGAAATATGGCTGTATTCAAGGGCCCCGAGGAAACCGTGTCGCCGTCAAAGTATCCCGTGTCCTCCAAGTATATTACGCTTCTAGAGTTTCGGTTTGGCATTCCAAAGTACTGGAAAAGCTCTCCCTTGAAGCTTGGATTCCCATTTTCATCGAACTCAGTGTTCTCATGCAAAGCTCTTGGACTTGTTGCAGCCTTCCACATGGCTATTTGCTCTGGAGTTAAATCCTCTGTCTTTGTCCAGCATCCTCTCTCAGAGCCATATACTCTATCCTCGTCTATGGCAACTATGTCATCGTTTTTAATCGCTTGGTCCTTAACATATTCCAGCGGGTTTATTCCAAACTGTTCCATGTAAATTTTCGCATTTTCCTCAGTCCACACATATAGGCCATGAGTGGATTTGCCAGTGCCTGTTAGACCCCAGACAGCCATTATAACTCTTTTCCACTTGCCATCCACAGTTTTAACCGTGAACTCTCTTAAAGCGGCATGTTCTCCAGTGCATCCCTTCTTGTAGACGTGGAATATCCAGTGTGTGAGAACCGCCTTTTTAACCTCTCCCTGATATGAGGAGGTTGTTATTATTGTGAAATCATGATGTGGAAATCTCATCACCATTAGCAGATTATCTGTACCAGGTATCTTTGGATTGCCCAGATAGTGTGGAATCACGAAAACCTCTATGTCTGGTTTCTCATCTGGCGGAGCTGGATAGACAAGTTGCTTCCACCTATAGGCTAGATCTGGAAACTGTGGATCTACATAGACTGTCGCATGCATCTGCACCTTTGTACCTGGTTTGCCAACGTAGCCGTCAACTTTTATCAATGGTCCTTGGGCAAGTATATGCTCTAGAACCCTGCACATTAACAGTTTGTGTTCATACTGGAGCTGGTCATCACTTTCAATGACTACAGTGTTGGCAGCTGATCTACTCCATATGTTTGAAGCCCACCCCCATGCACCGTTCCTATACTGGGTGCCATACAGCTTTGCCCTTTCAAAGAGGTCATTCGGATTGTCAAGGATAGCCTTTATACCGGCTCTCTCCTTAACCTCCAAAATTCTCCTAAAGGCCTCCTTAAACTTTTCAGGAGTTAGCTCCTCTATCGGGGGAATAACTTGCATGGCCTCCACCAGCTGGGCTGAATTATATGAATTAAGAATGTAACTATTTGGAAGCATATATAGTATACTCATTTGGAAAAAGGAGGCCCTCAATGCAGGTTCTCTAGCATGCACATGGAACAACATCGTAGAAGTATTCCTCATCCTCGTAATCTACTATCTTGAGATAGTGGATTACAAGCATGTAAAGCATCGCTGGGTTTGGCTGAATTCTCTTATACCCTCCAGATTTAACCTCTTCCTTGACCTTATCAGCTCTGTTCATCTCGAACCACTATCTACAAAGACTACCATTAATAGAGAATTTAAACCTCTTTAAACTTTACTACAATTGTTGAAATCACTAGTGATACGACTACATATGCTAGCATTGATATTATACTGTCTATGAGCATTGGGTGGTAGAGTCTGAATGTGAAGTGTCCTGTATATATTTCCTCCATCATGGGATAGTCCATGAATATCTCGGTAACTATTTGCCCGGCAAAGGTTAGTACTGCTATCGGATATATTCCGGCAAATACTAGGATGAAGCTGATTATTGGAAACACTAGAAATAGTAGAATAAATGAGAGTATTGACGCCAGTATTCCTCTCTTGAATAGACTACTGAAAAGCATTGTAAAGGCTATTACACTTGCAAGATAGAGTAGCTCAAGGAGATAGGACATTATAAACCTCACGGATATTTCATTGTAGCTTGTATACATTGCCACCGCTCCAACTAGGTAGTAGAGTGACAGTGCGAGAGCTACTGGAAGAAATGCTGCAATATATTTCCCAAGCACGATAACTTCTCTTTTCACAGGGTTGATAAAGGATATAAATGCTGTCTTATGCTCGAACTCTGATGCTATAGCATCTCCGACGAAGAATGTTCCGCAAATGATCGTCATCAGCTCAAGTATTCCAAGGAAGTTTACATAGTTTGCTCCGAAGGTTCTTGCATCTGGAGGCATAGGGGCATTAAAGTACGCTGGAACCAGAACGCATGCTAAAGCTGTCAGCATGAACACTGTGATTGCAACATATATTCTCTTTCTCCTGAGATGCTTTAGGATCTCATATCTAACTACTATAGCCATCTTCTTTAACTCTTCAACTGCACCCGCCATTTTAGGCCGACTCCTTTACAAGTTCTAGGTAAATTTGCTCAAGTGTCTCGGAAGACTTGAAGGAGGATATCTTTAATCCCAGATCTATAAGTGACTTGAGAAGCTGATATCGCGCCTCTTCTCCTCCAAGTACATGTATATAGAGAGTCTTTCCATCAGGGCTTATGTCGTATTTTTGCACGAACTCCAGCTCCTTGATCTGCTCAAGTTGACCTCCCGATGGAGGCTCCACTAGGGCGGCTTCAACCACTGAGTGCTTTAATATCTTTTCTAGATTAGATATTTTATCATAGGCTAGGAGAACTCCTTTGTTCAGAAGGGCAACTTTCTCACATATCTGCTCAACTTCATATAGAAGATGTGATGATAAGAAAATTGTTTTCTTCTCTTTTCTATGCAGCATTTTTATGATTTCTCTTATCTCATGCATTCCCCTTGGATCCAGTCCTATAGCTGGTTCATCTAGTATTAGGATATCTGGGTCATGTATTAGGGCCTGAGCTATTGCAAGCCTCTGTAGCATCCCACGCGAGAATGTTCCAACTTTCCTATTGATGCACTCTCCTAGACCGACTAGTTCAAGAACTTCCCTTATCCTTTGTCTTATCTCATTTAGTGGGATCCCCCTTAGTCTTCCAAGGAATTCCAGATGCTCCTTTGCTGTAAGGTATGGGTAGAATCCTGGAACTTCAACTATTGCTCCAACATGTTTTAGGGCTTTATCAGGGTGCTTTCTCACATTTATGCCATTAATGTAGGCTTCACCTTTGCTCGGTCTTATGAGGTTGCATAGAAGCTTTATAGTGGTTGTTTTACCTGCTCCATTTGGCCCAAGATAGCCTACACAGTCTCCTTCTTCAACTGTGAGATTTAGATTGCTAAGTGCAAGAAGTTTACCGTAATACTTTGTTAGATTCACTGTTTCAATGACAGGCAATTTAAGCCCCCTCTATGCCACTTTTCCAATACTAACCCTTAGTACAAATATAAAACTATAGTTCTTGACCACACTGTACAAGTGGAAATAATGTTATTTCACTGGGTAAGTAATTTCAGATAATGTTAGACATCGAGAAGCTGCTTGTGGAGAGAATATTTGACTTCTTTGAGGTCTGGGGAATCCCAGGTTTATCCAAGGATCCCTTTAAGATTCTAGTTGCAACGATAATCTCCCAGAACACTAGTGACCGAAATGCCATTGAAGCCTTTAATAGGCTGGAGGCTTCAATTGGCGTGAGCCCATTTAAAATTGCAGACGCCGATTTAAGCTCTATCGTGGAAGCCATTAAACCAGCTGGACTCTACAGTAGAAAAGCTAAGACTATTAAGGAAGTGGCTGAAGTCATTGTCAAAGAATATGGAGGCTCCCTTCAGAAAATCCTTGAAATGCCGCTGGAAAAGGCTAGGAGAACTCTCCTCAGGATCCCCGGTATAGGATATAAAACAGCTGATGTTCTGCTGCTTTTCTGTGGGAACAAGCCTGTGATCCCCGTTGACACTCATATCAGAAGAGTTTCCATTAGACTCGGACTTGTAGATGAAAAAGCAGATTATGAGACAATAAGAAAGAGGCTTGAAGAGATATTTCCAAGGGACAAGTTCTTTGAAGCCCACGTGAGTATGATAATGTTTGGAAGGAAAATTTGCAAAGCAGCTAAACCTTTATGCGATAAATGTCCTTTTAAAGAATACTGTAAACATCACCTTTCAATGAGGAGAAAAAATTGTTCGTAATGTTCGCATATGTTAAGATTAGTGAGTATGAGGAAAAAATTGAAAGCAAGGAGCTTTCGGAGTTTATTGAGGGAGATGTTCTAGAGTATGAGCATGCGCTTACTATTCCTATAGATGTTTTTGAGGTTATCTTGGAGAAGCTTGAAAAGGTTGATTGTGAACTAAGTAATGAGATGCGAAAGGTGCTTACATCTGGTGAGATTATTATCAGGGAGCATCATGTGGACAGTATAGTTGGAAAGCTTAGAGCGACCTTAGAGCATTTAGGTGGAGTATCTTTGATAAAGGCAAAGGATTTGATCAGAGTTCTTGAGGGACTTAAGAAACGTAGAGATACTATTCTCCTTGGAAGGATTTCTTTTTAGAAAAAGGATAGGGGCCGCGCCCCCTACTCTCTCATTACTGTAAGTTTACTATATCTTCCAAGGTTTAACTGTAGTCTTCCTCTAAAAGAGCTTACGTAGCCGTTCTCTATATGTACAGTGTCTCCCTTTTTAACCTTGTCAATGTTGTCGTTCCAAAGCGGAAGCTCTATCATTCCAGTATCGTCTGCCAGTATTGCTATTGCCAGTCTGTTTTCTCTGCCTGTTCTCCTTGAAATAACTTTTCGCTCGTCGCTTACGTCAACTATTTTCCCTGTTACTTCTACTCTACGCATACCCATTCTCAATTTTCCTATTTCCATATCTTTTCAACTCTTTTCTGTTGGCGGCGATTCTCATCGGCACAATGCATATGCATGTGCCTTGCTCCAAAGATAAGGCTATGAACTATTTAAATGTTACGAGACTTTATAGTTATAATAGCAGTTATTATAATGGAGGTTATAATAATGACCATTATACCAAGGAGAGAGTTAGATGAGGCGCTGAGGGAGTACAAGTGGCTACTCATATATGGGAGGAGAAAAACTGGTAAAACATTCTACGTCAGGGAAGTTGCAAGCTATGATAGATTCTTCATAGTTACAAGGAGTAGGGAAGTTCTTGATATCGATACAGGTGAAAGATATTCACATCGCGAGTTTGAGCGAATGATACCTTTACTTCTCAAAGAGTATAGGGTCGTGGTTGATGAATTTCATAGGTTGGGCGAGTCATTTGCATCTGTACTTCAAGCCTTAAGCGGAGTTGGGAGAGTAATCTTGATAACGTCGACCATGCACTTTTTCAGGAGAGTAATTGGAAGTCCTTTGATCGGCCTCTTTAACCTGAGGAGAGTTGGATTAGTAGATCCAAGAGATGCTATAATTTACGTGAAGAGACTTGGTTTTGAAGGAAGGGATCTGATGGAATTAGCATGCATTGTAAGGGAGCCTTGGCTCGCACCTATGCTTGAAAAATATGGTATAGATATAATCTCGAAAGTTGGAGATGAGTTGAGAGTTTACATTCCGCATTTAATAGGTGAAACGTTTATCGAGGAGGATATAGCATATGTAGCGAGGTACTCGGCGATACTAGGAGCTATTGCTGATGGTTACAATAGGTCGTCTGAGATATCAAATTTGCTTTTCTCAAAAGGAGTGATTGGAAAGGATAACCCAGGACTTATTTCACAGTATCTGAAAAATATTGTCCAGATGGGGCTCGTAAAGGCAACCCCCATCGAGGGAGCTCGCAGAAAAATTTTCTATTATAGGCATGTGTCCCCGATCACGGACTTTGCATATTACTTGAATGAAAAATATGGATTCTTTGAGACTGGAATGAATGGACGTGAAATAGCGACCATATTTAAGAAAAGGATTTCATTTTACATGGAGTGGTTTTTCGAGGATCTGTTAGCGAAAGTTTTTGGACTTCAACCTGTAGAGATTGTAACACCCGACATTGAGGTTGATATAGCATTGAGAGAATTTAGAAGAGTAAAGGTGGTTGCTGAAGTTAAATGGAGGGAACATCTTAAGCAAAGTGAACTTAGGAGTATTGAAAAAAAGCTAAACAAATTTGATGCCCTAAGGATACTTATAGTCCCTTACAGAGGTATTTTGAAATCAACTCCCAAAAATGTTGAAGTTTGGGATTGGAAAACAATTGTGAATATTGCTGAGAAGTATAGTGAATTTAGAGAAGCATTGGTAGAAGACAATAGACTATAATGTCCGTTGTTATATGTGCTGTAACGGAGCATTCATATCCCTTTGAAATGTAAGAGTATCCAAATATTATTCCGGCCACCGTGTTTAGTGATACAACTCTTAGGATCATTAGAGTTGATGTTATGCCCATGCTGTAGAGTGTTGGAATGTGGCCATACGCGAAAAGAAGAGCTGAGAAAATGTTTGCAATGTGACTGTTGTATTTGAGTGGTTTGAGAAGCCATGCTATAAGAGTTAACAGGAAGAATCTGAACAGTGCCTCTTCATAGAGGCCAGCATATATGCTTAGTGCTAGACCATCTAATAGAGTGAACCCACATAGATCCCCTTCAGCACGTACACCAGCATAGTAGAAAGCTAAGTCAAGCATGAAAATAATTATGAAAGCTACTAGTCCAAATATCAGTCCACTATGGATGCATCTAACAAGTTTTCCACGCGCCTTAACATAAGCTCCTTTTAAAGCTAAATGTATTATGGGGGCACCTTTTAAACGTGCCTGCTTGAAAAGAGCTGCTCCAACAATCGTTCCTATTATAGAGTATATGAAGGTGTTTAGAATGAATCCAATTACCAGAAGGTTTGCTGAGACTTCTCTGACAAGCTCAGCTGGAAGAAATTTTAACATGACGAATGAGGCTGGAATTGATGCTATGACACATAGGAGCATTATTGTGAATGCATCTTTCCAGTGTTTTTTAAGAGTTTCAGATACTGTCTCCATAGCATCTATTTGAAGATATCCTATTTTAAGTATTAATAATGCTTTGTAAGGATGTATACGAGCTTCAGGATACTCGTTTAGCTAAGCGTTTTCAGGATGAGGTTTTAGAAAGCCTTGTTGAGGGATACTATAAAGTTGATGCATGGGGTCAAATTGGAGAGATTAAAAACATCGAGGATTTCAGGTGTAAAGTTGGAGTTCACACATACGATGACTTGAGAAAATATATTGGTAAGGTTATACGTGGAGAGTATAGAGTTTTGCTTAAAGAGCCTCCAATATTCTTTGGACTTACATTTGGAAGTACTGGCAAGAGGAAGGTTATTCCATTCACTGGAGCTTACATGCATAAGCTTGGAAAAGTCTTTGAGAGAGCAATCATAGAAGTTCTTGAGCGTGCAAAGTTAAGTCATGTCCTCAATGGATTCTGCTTGAACTTGAATCTCCCATCTAGGGTAAAGGATGTTAATGGAGTTCCAATGGGATTTGTGTCTGGATTAAATGCACTTACTGTGGAGGAGAGATTCCACTTCAAACTTGCCCCAAGTCAGCGTGAAATAGATAGTATTGAACCTAAGCTTGGAAGAGATAGTTGGATGAAAAAGTATTCGCTGGTCACGGAAAAATATCTCGGCCATGATATAAGGTATACATTTGGGATTCCAAGGTTTTTACTTGAACTGGGAAAGTACATGCGAAGAAATGTTGGGTGGAAGCCCTCGGAGCTCTGGAATATTGAGGTAATGTTTCTGAGCGGAGTTGCTGGGATATATTCAAAGTATGCTGAGAGGCTCAAGTATATGTATGGAAAAGCAAAGCTATATGAAGTATATGGAGCTACGGAGGGGCTTTTCGCTCAGCAGATAGATGATAGACATGCTCTAACCTTCAACTTTGACATGTATCTCTTTGAAGTGAAAAAGGGAAAAAAGTTTAAAATGCTTTACGAGCTTAGACGTGGCGAATGGGGAGAGCTTGTAGTTTCCACCGACATTTTTCCAAGATATCTTATCGGAGATCTCGTGACTTGCATTAAACCAGGTCTATATAGAGTCTACGGTAGAACCCACAAAAGAAATTTGCTGAAGCTCTATGCCCTAGACGTTTTTGAGGCTATCCTTTCTCTTCTCTAGCTTTACCAAGTTTCATTCCTGCAACTATTACTGCTATGCCAGCCACTATGAACAATAGTGGCCACCAATGCTCGAACTTAAAATAGCCCGCTAATCCCACAATAAACATTAGCACTCCAACGAAGATTTTTCCTCCAACAGGCTTTCTATATGCTGGAACAGTATACCTTATGGCGGCGTTTATCAGCAGTATTATGCCGAAGCCCATTAGAAATACTGTCCACCAGTTCTCCCATGTAAGGTATCCTTCATAGACTAGCATGAAGCTTATTCCAAGCAGTATTAGCATTAGTCCAGCTGTGAGATATGATACGAAATCTGTCTCCTCTTTTTCCTCATGTTTGTCATCAAATATGTCGTTCATGTTAACTCACTAATATAAGGTATATTTAGGATACACTATATAGCTGTAGGAGAAGAGAGATGAAAGTTTTATTGATAGAGCCATTTAAAAAGTATTGGCCACTTATAGGAGAGTCGACTTCTCCACCCCTCGGGCTACTATATCTAGCCTCTTATGTCAGGGAGAACAGTGACCATGACATTAAGGTAATTGACTGCCAAGTTAACAGAATGAAGCTTGACAAGCTGGAGAGTATAATTGAAAGGGAGGCTCCTGACGTTGTTGGAGTTGGATCTATTACGCCGTATGTGTATGATGCTGTGAGAGTTTTTGAATTAGCTAAGGAAATTGATGAGGGAATAGTTACAGTTGCTGGGGGGCCGCATTTCACCTTCACAGTTGAGGAAAGTTTAAGGGATTTTAAATGCATAGACGTAATAGTCCGGGGAGAGGGTGAGATTACCTTACTGGAGCTTTTAAACAGTTTGGAGAAGAATGGTTTCAATACTAAGTCATTAAAGAAGATTAAGGGGATATCTTTCAGGTTGAATGGTAAACCCGTTAGCACTAGTGACAGGCCCTTAATCAAGAACGTTGATAGTATTCCTTGGCCAGCTTACGACATGGTTCCAATGAGAAGGTATCGTTTCGTGGTTTTTGGAGAGAAGTATACTATGATCCTTGGGAGTAGGGGGTGTCCATTTAGGTGTAGATTTTGTTCAGAATGGAGATTTTGGAGAGGATGTTGGAGACCTAGGAATCCAGTAAATATAGTTGATGAAATGGAGTTTCTCCATGAAAAGTATGGGAAGGAGATTTTCTGGTTTGCAGATGACACCTTCAACGTTAACGGAGAGAGAATTGAAGCATTCTGTAGGGAGTTGATGGAGCGTGGCCTCGATTTTAAGTGGTATTATGAGGGGAGAATAGATTATCTTCTCAAGTATAGGAGACTTCTTCCACTAATGGAGAAAACGGGGAACATCTGGGTTCTTCTGGGAGTTGAGGGGGCAAGTGATCATGAACTAAAATATTACAGGAAAGAGCTAAGCATTGAACAGATTAAGAAGGCTTTCAAGCTACTGAAACGACACAATATTATTTCACAGGCGATGTTTGTAATAGGCCATAGAAAGGAGACAAGGGAAAGCATAATGGCAAAAGTTAAGCTATCTAAGAAAATCGGGGCTGACTTCACGATATTTACTATGTTAACACCATTTCCAGGATCAGATATCTATGAGGAAGCTAAGAGAAATGGATGGATAGAAGTATATGATTACTCAAAGTATGACATGTTACACGCTGTGATGCCAACTGAAACACTTTCAAGAAATGAGCTTCAGAAACTATTTAACGAAGCATATAGGAAAGTGTATGGAGGAATAATGCAAAGGCTTACCGGAATATTCTCTAGGAATCCATGGAAAAGAAAACTTTACAGGTATATGATAAAGACTGTGATTAAGAAGGCAGTTCTTTCATTTCTTTAACGTTAGTTACATTTGTCGAGACATTACTTCACAAGTTTCATATGCAGTAATGGGGTAATGATTAAACGTTATGAGAAGAATTCCAGCCATTATATTAGCCGCTGTAGTTATGGCGGCTGTTATTCATTTCAATAGCGTTGGAGCTTACACTTCAACTGGCAAGATATGTGTTTTTGAAGACGTAACTGATTTCGTCGGATTAGCGGGAGTTACTGGAAGTAGATTTGCTTGGGGAGATTATGATGGAGATGGAAACCAAGATCTTTTAATTGATGGGTGGAAACTTTACAGGAATACTGGCCCTCCGGATTATGAATTTGAATATGTTAGCGAGGAAGCTGGATTACTTCCTGGGAGTGTTGGAGGAGTATTTGCAGACATTGACAATGACGGGGATCTTGACATCTTCTCCTTTGCAAGGCCACCTAACCCAGATAGGCTTTACATAAACAATGGTAACGGAACCTTCACAGATATCACCTTGATCGCTGACGTTTCAGATATGATGCCTACTGAAGACGCAGATTGGGCAGATTTCAACTTGGATGGTTTCGTTGACCTATATATTGTTAATTATGAGAACTGGGAGTTGCAGATAGATTACCCTGATGTTCTCTACTTGAATAATGGAAATCTCTCCTTTACGAACGTAACTGTTCAAGCTGGAGTTTACAGACTGGCTCGCGGGCGAAGTGCATGCTGGGCTGACTTTGATAATGATGGCGACCCTGACCTCTATGTTGGAAACTATAGGCTTCAGCCGAATTTCTTGTTCATAAACAATGGAAATGGAACTTTTACCGAAGCAGCGGAGGAACTCGGAGTAGCTGGCGTGAATAGAGGTGGATACTATGGCCATACAATAGGAACTGCTTGGGGGGATTTCAACAATGATGGTTATCTTGACTTGCTTGTAGCTAATCTAGCTCATAAGGATCCTTATAGAGGGCCAATCTGCGATGACTCTAAGCTTTACCTTAACATGGGACCTCCCTATTATAGGTTTGTTGACGTTAGAGAGGATGCTGGAATCCCTATTCATCCAGTTGGGAGTGTGAGGGAGGGATATTATTATGATGAGCTGTTTGCGGGAGTTGTATGGTGTGACTTTGACTGTGATGGCGACTTAGATTTCTATGTTAACCAAGTATATGATATCCCATTTGCATACTCTTTTCTATACATTAACAATGGTGATGGAACTTTCACCGACGTTACTGAGGAAGCGAATGTTAGGGTAATTGATGGATGGGGATGTGCATGGTGCGACTATAACAACGATGGATACCCTGACCTCATAACAAGAGGAAGAACCAGCGTCCATGGAGCGAGGCTTGTTAGACTCTTTAAGAATAAGGGTACAAGCTATAACTGGATAGAGATCAAACTTATTGGAACAATTTCAAACAGAGCAGCCATAGGAGCTAGAGTCAAGATAGTCACTGGAGACCTCGTTCAAATAAGGGAAGTTGAAGGAGGGGCAAGCACAGGATGTCAAAATTCACTGGTGGTACATTTTGGAGTTAAAAGAGCTAAGAAAGTTGACTTAATAGAGATTAGATGGCCGTCAGGAATCGTACAAAGGTTCAGAGATGTTCCAGTGAATAGAATTGTAACGATTATTGAAGGGGAGGTAGACATTTCAATAACGGATGTGAGTGTATCAAATGAGAATCCAAAGCATGGGGAGAATGTAACATTTAAAGTCGATTTGGCAAGCTACGGCACCTTTAATTCGTCTGATGAGAATGTGGGCATTAGAATGATCGTAGACGGGGAAGTAGTTGATGAAAAGGAAGTTATGGTGAAAGCATACTCTAGCAATTCAACATACTTCACATGGAAGGCCGTAGGAGGGGAACATGAGATAAAGTTTGTAGTTGACCCGGAGAACAGTATACATGAAGCAAACGAGGAAAACAACGTTGAAACTATTTTAATGGATGTTAAACGTCTCGATGTACTGATTGAAGATGTTAAAGTTACTCC
>Ga0209410_1000042_pt1 | contig 47039 bp, 48 predicted proteins | sample Mar14436cmmetaG_FD_184135 | JGI IMG/M metagenome (GOLD analysis project Ga0209410, IMG submission 184135) | Marine hydrothermal vent microbial communities from Guaymas Basin, Gulf of California to study Microbial Dark Matter (Phase II) - Marker... ... | reverse complement strand
CTCCTAATAATATATGTATCTATATATTCAAGCCTCTCAATCTCATTCAATAGTGAGAAGGCTTCAGCCCTGTTAAAGCCTATTATGAGAGAGCCTACGCCATATATCTCTAATATATATTCCTCCCACAGATACTCATTCATCCATCTTCCACCTATACAAGGTTTATATTATAGATTTGAAATCTCTTAGATATAAACATATATTATACATCAGGTTATAATAGAATAAACTAGATGTGGTTAGAATGAGTAAAAAGAGACTCTACAAAGAGAAGATACCGATAGGTCCACCTAGGCTAACTGCATTTGAAAGAGCTAGAATAATAGGAATTAGAGCAATACAATTAGATTATGGGGCGGATCCATTTATAGAAGTTAATAAACCAATGTCTACAATCGAGATAGCCAGTATGGAGCTAGAGGCAGGCGTACTCCCACTATCTATAAAGAGAAAACTCCCATTTAAAGAGGATTATAAGCCTATTCCAGTTAAATGGCTTCTAGAGGCTGAAAAGGAGGATAGGGAAGTAGAATTATAATAGATATATTTATATATGAAGTTTTATAAGGATAATAGACTTAATCATGTTAATAATAGGTTATATGGTGATTAACTATGTCAGCAGAAGGAGCCGAGAATGTCATCTTCGTAGGTAAGAAGTCCGTAATGAATTATGTACTAGCAGTACTGCTTCAGTTCGATGTAGGTAATAAAACAGTAATTTTAAGGGCACGTGGAAAAGCCATCTCCAAAGCCGTGGATGTGGCGCAGATAGTTAAGAGAAGGTTGCTATCCAACAAGGTAGAGATTACAAGCTGTAAGATCGATACAGAGGATGTCGGTGAACCACCAAGGAAGGTATCGACGATCGAGATCGTACTAGAATCCAAAGAGTAGAACCCTTTTTCGACCACCTTTTTCTAATATTTTAAAATCTTACTTTTATATTTTTGCTCTGTTCCATATGTAACATCTTCTAGTATAAACGTTATATTTGAAACTTATTAAATGAATTAAATTATTTCTATAGATATGAGGCGTAGAAGAGTAATTATAATGGGTGCTGGAGGGAGGGACTTCCATAACTTTAACGTATATTTTAGAGATAACCCGGAGTTTGAGGTTGTAGCTTTTACAATGGGTCAAATTCCATTTGCAGAAAACAGGATATATCCACCTGAATTAGCTGGGGATTTGTATCCGAATGGGATACCTATATATCCTGAGGATATGATAGTTGATTTAATTAAGAAGTATGATGTGGATGACGTATATTTCTCATATAGCGATGTATCACATGTCTATGTAATGAATAGGGCTTCGATGGTCAACTCTGCTGGAGCGTCCTTTCACCTACTTGGTTTCAAGGATACAATGTTGAAGTCTGAGATACCCGTCGTCGCGGTTGTAGCTATTAGGACTGGATCTGGTAAGAGCCCTGTATCAAGGTATACATCCAAGGTTTTAAGAGGACTTGGATTGAAGGTTGGTATTATAAGGCATCCAATGGCTTATGGTGATCTCAGGAAGAAGAGGGTAATGAAGCTATCATCGATAGATGATTTAGATAGATATGATTTAACTATTGAGGAGAAGGAGGATTATGAGCCCCATATCTTAAATGGATTTACAGTATACAGTGGAGTAGATTATCAGGAGGTTTTAAAGCTTGCTGAGGATGAGAGTGATATAATTTTATGGGATGGTGGGAATAACGACTATCCATTTATAGAGCCTAATGTATTAATTACGGTCGTAGACCCATTTAGATGGTCACATATCGACACATATTACCCAGGTGAGATCAACGTACGTAGCGCCGATATACTAGTTATATCTAAGGTGAATACAGCTAAACCGGAGGATGTCGAGAATGCAGAGGCTAAATGTAGGGAATTGAATAGTGATGCCGAGATAGTTAAAGTAGGGATAGGCTATAGAGCTTCTGAGAAAGTCGATTTAAAGGGTAAGAAGGTAGTCGTTATTGAAGATGGGCCAACGACGACACATGGTGATATGGGCTTTGGAGCGGGATATCTATATGCATTAGATAATGGAGCTGAGGTAATTGATCCTAGGCCATATGCAATAGGAAGCTATCTAGAAGTATATAAAATGTATAGGCATTTAAAGGATATAATCCCGGCAGTAGGATATAACCCAACTCAAATTAAGGAGCTCCAGGATATGCTAAATAGTATTGATGTCGACTATATCATCTCAGCCACGCCAACTAGGTTAGATAGATATCTTAAGATAGATAAGCCTATAATACACGTGTATTATGATGTCATAGACTATGATAATAGACTTAAAAAGGCTATCGTAAACCGTGTTAAAAAACTTGTTGGCTAATGGAATTTATCACTAATAAAGCATAAATATATATTAGGATGCCGTCTTCAGAGGATATCGAGAAATTAAAGAAGCTGAAGAAGAAGCTTGAGGACGAGTTGGAGGAGGTTAGAAGAAGGGAGGAGGAGCTTAGGGAGTATATTAAAGTATTAGAGGATATTATATCTGCAACAAGGTTTATACCTGCCGAGGAGCTTATAGAGGAGGCTAAGCCATCGGAGAAGACTAAAGAAGTTGTTGAAAAGCCTCCACTTAGAAGGGAAATCTTCTTTAGATGGAAGGGAAAGATATATGCATGGATCGAGATCTATGAAGATAGGGTGAGGATCGAGGTTGATAAGGGGTTTAAACTCCCTATTGAAGATAGGCTAGTCCGTTATCTAAGAAGGGAGATGGATAAATATTTTGAGGAGGATCTCATTAAAATCGAGAATAAGCTTCTAGACCCAAGTATGCAGTTCATGTATTTATTTGATGAGGATGAGGGATTCCTAACTTTAATTGAGATTAAGGACTTCGGTATTGAAGAGAGGAGGAGAGATCTACTTAAAAAGATTTTATGGGTATTTAGGACACACGCTAAGGAGACTCTATCTACTTAGAACAGGCCTAAATTTAATTCCATATACTATCTGTCCACTCTCTCCATATTCATATAGCTTACGTAACGTAGCCTCAACCTCCATACCCTCATGGATCTTATCTAAATCTACATCCGTCAACTGTCCATAGATCCTTGTGCCATCATCGAGCTCTATCAATGCAACTGCATATGGATGAAAACGATTATACCTATCTGGAAGCAACCTCACTATAGTATACTCTACCACCCTACCCCTCTTAGGAAGCTCAACCTCCTCTAAATCACTCGACCCACACTTAATACATTTAGATCTCTTAGGATAATATACTGATCCGCATCTTCTACATCGAACTCCAATCAATCTATATCTCTCTATTCTATACCTCCAGTCACTTATCTCGGTCACATTAATCACCCCCCAATATAAACACGATTGACGAGAGATCGAATCCATTCATAGAATGTATCAACCCTATCTTGGCGTCCTTAACCTGATTACCCCCAGCCTCACCTAATATCTGCATAACCCCCTCTGCTATTGCATAAGCTCCAGTAGCACCTAGTGGATTACCCCTAGCCTTTAAACCACCGAATGTATTAATTGGTAGTTCGCCGTCAAGTCTATGGACCCCACTACGGATATATTTAGCAGCAGTTCCAGAGCCATGTACTCCAATCGACTCTAGAGCCAACACACCCGCTATAGTAGTTGAATCATGTATCTCAATAAAATCTAGTTCACTGGTATTTATCCCAGCCCTCTTAAACGCCTGTTGAGAAGCTCTTTTAGCCGCAGTTAATGTAGTGGGATCAAACCTCTCATAAAATCTAGTTCTATTTACAGAGTATCCATATCCAAGGACCTTAACATAATTTAAATTATATTCTTTAGCAATATCATCGGTTGTAATTAGCAAGAATGCGGCTCCATCTATATTCGGGGAGATGTCGAACAAAGTTAGCGGGTCTGCCACTGGAGGAGAGTTTAATGCAGTATCTAACTTAATTGGAAACCTGAAGTATGCATGCCTCGCCTTCGACGCATTCTCATGATCCAAGACAGATAGATAGGTTATATCAGCCTTGTCAACATTATACCTTCTTATATACATCTTTAATGCAATTGCATGATTAACCAGATTAGTTAAGCCTATGTAATCAACTAGAAAGATGTCTTCGGATAGTGATATACCTCTATATAGCCTATGAGGAAGTTCATCTGTAGACTTCTCGACTCCACCCGCCAATACAATTTTAGATTCACCCGATAAAACATCTTTAATAGCCTCTAAAACGGCGTATGCCCCTGAGGCATCACCGCATTCAACATCTAATGCATATACATCTTCAAGTCCCAGCTCATCAGCTAGATGCACAGATATCGATGCCTGCTCCTCATAATACTTAGATAACATGTTACCAACGTAGATAGCATCAAAATCTTTTAGCCCAGTTGATTTAACCAGATTCTGAACAGCGTTTATAGCTAATGATACGACATCCTTATCCCAATACTCTCGTATAGGTATAACTCCATAGCCTGCAATCACCGGTATACCCAATAGACTCACCTCCATATCTTACCTCTATACACAACATAGGTAGCATAGTCTCTAGGAACCATCCTAGATATAATGTCTCTAATAGGCGGCTTAGCCCTCCTCTCTTCAATCAATTCAGTGACTTCAAATGCAAATGCATCACTCCCGGCTCCTGAGCCGAATGAAGCTAATAGAATCTTATCCCCCGGCTTGGCAACGTCTAGAGTAGCTGCAAACCCGACTAGACTAGACCCTGAATATGTATTTCCGATTACAGGTGATAGTAGGCCGGGGGCGATCTGATCCTTAGTAAAACCTAGTTTAGACGCGACTCTCTGAGGGAATTTTGCATTAGGCTGATGAAATACCGCGTATTTAAAGTCTGAAGGCTTATATCCATATTCTTCAAACAATCCATTTACAGAGTTTATTATATGATTGAAGTATGCAGGTTCACCGGTAAACCTATATAAATGCCTCGGATACTTCTCCCCGCTTCTACGCCAGAAATCCGGTGTATCAGATACATATGAATATGATGCCTCTAGAACCGCCAACACCCCGTCCTCAACACTGGATATTATATATGCTGCTCCACCAGCCGCCGCAGTATACTCCAATTCATCACCAGGCCGCCCCTGGGCGGTATCCGCACCTATAGCGATACCCATGTCAATCATCTTCGAGGCTACGAGACCGAATACAGTCTCCATAGCCTCAGTACCCGCCTTACACGCGAACTCATAATCCGCTGATAGTATCTTATTTGATAATCCAAGTGCATCCACCAATACGGTTCCAGATGGTTTAACTGCATATGGCTTGGACTCAGTCCCTATAAACACTGCATGTATCCTATCTTTAGGTGCATTCGATGATTCTATAGCTATTCGAGCAGCTTCATACGCAATTGTAATAGTGTCTTCATCGAAGCTGGGGAAACTCTTATTCTTAATTGGATATGTAATACGTCCCCATATAGACCCTATGGCTTCATTCTCTATATAATACCGAGGTACATATGCTCCATACCCGTAGATACCCACGCCATTAACAGGCTTCATAAAGACACCTAATATTATTCAATATATTAGGTTAATCTATTATAAATTTAGGAATATACCTAATATACAATTATGTAAATACCTAAAAAGTTATAGAATATGCCTCAGTACCTTAAGCTCAGGAAGTTCCTGGACAGTCTCACCGACGATAATTGGAAATGGCTTAAACCTACCTAGATCCAATTTCTTTAGGAGAGGGGATAACGGCTCAATATATTCATACTCAGTGAATGAGGCTCCGGTAGCTAATTCTGACAGTGGTGGTAGAATTAAGATCTTATGCCTTCCAAATACGCCCCACAAGAAACATTTATACTTATATTTGACGCCGAGTTCATCTCTAATCGTTATAGAGGGATGTTCATGGCCCATTATAATAACCTCATTAAAGTCCTCTAGCAGACCCTCCTTATGCCCGTGAATCACGGTATAAATGTCATAATCATATCTCTCCAGGAATGGTATATTAAATCTATCTAACAATACCCCGAGATAATTGTCATGGTTGCCTCTTATAACGATGACATCCTTCCTATAATCCTCTATTAACGACCTAACAAACTTCTTGATTTCAATCCACTCACTAGTATTCAATAAGCCGAATGAATGCTTTAGATCGCCTGCTATAATTACTTTTGACGGATTTAAATCGGATAGTATGTTATATACGAGGTTTCTAGTGGACTCACTGACTTTCTTAGGTAGGTATAGACCCTCCTCCTGTAAGGCTCCCTCAATACCTAGATGTAAATCTGCTATTATAATTGCATCTAGATACTCGATATACGCTGCTGGCCAGGGGTCGGCAATATATAGGTCAGCGTATAACTTTATCATACTCGACACCAAGCTTCTCCATAAGCTTATTATAGAATCTCTGCAGGACTTTAACCCTATCCTCCATCAATACGACATCCTGCATACCTCTTAGCAACATCCCTTGTGCAAATGGAGAGGACATTCTTGACTCAGGCAGTATTACCCATCTACGTCTCCCCTCTTCAATATCTTTAAGAACCTTTATAGCTCTATTAACGTCCATCTTATCCTCAATGATCTCTCTAACAGCTTCTTCAACAAGTGGGAAGCCCTCGATATTCCTAACTACTCTGAATATATTCTCACTATTTAGTTGCTGCCTCCATAACTTAGTCTTCTTACCCTTGTAATATCTTAGTATCATGAAAGCCCTGTTAGCCACATGCCTAAATATCCTCCATATATACTGGCTATTTAGTACCGCATCAGCTACCCAGTCCCTTACATTACTAGAGTTTATAAGATTCAGTATGTCATTCACATCTAGTTTATACCATATTGGGTATTGGAGAGCGAATCCGTGGTCATCTATAATTACCCTGACACTCACTCCAAGACTCTTTCTAGTCGCATTTGCAAATGCCCTCGCTAATGCGCCATTCACCCTCCTACCGAATACAGTATGGAATATAATATACTTATATCCATAGTCTTCATCTAAGTAATTCTCGATAATGAGGTTCTCGGGTGAATGGAATGTATCCGTACCTAGTGACTCAAGGAACTTCATCTGAAGATCAATATATCTAATTATATTATTTGCAACCCATACATCCCCATGCATCTCCTTGATGATATACTTTCTAGCATCCTCGTATAAACCATCTTTAAGGAGGGTATACATCAGCCATCTAAATCTGGATATTGCCTCACCTAAATCGAATGTAAGTGGGAGTAACTCTGAAATCCAGCTTGGTACGGTAGGCTTCTGGCCCTCAGCAGGTTCTACAAAGACCTTATCACCCCTTGAATATAGATATCTAAATGTCTTACCAGCTAATACAAATATATCACCCGTATCCAGATTCTCTACAAACTCCTCTTCAAGCCTTCCAATAGGCCTCCTACCATGATATACGATCATACTGATATCTTCTGGGATAGTTCCAATATTCTGGAAGTATATAGGCCTAAGATACTTCCCCCTCCTACCGAACTCCATCGTATCCTCGTCAAACCATATCTTCCCATAGACCTTATAATCTTCTAAGCCGTACTTCCCACTCAAATACCTTAGTACTGATATAAATTTATCATATGGAAGATTATGATATGGATAAGTCCTCTTAACCACTCTATATGCATCTTCCACCCTCCACTTCCTCTCTAGAGCCATTCCAACGATATGCTGTGCAAGGACGTCTAATGCATTTCTAGGGATCGATATAGAGTCTAGACGTCCCTTATAAGCCTCACTAATCAATACACCATCTTCAATTAACTCATCAAGATCCATTCCAATGAAATATCCCTTGGAGACTCGATGCAGCGAGTGCCCACTCCTCCCAATCCTCTGCAACCCTCTATTGATACTCTTTGGAGAACCTATCTGGACAACCGCATCTATATATCCGATGTCGATACCCAGTTCTAAACTTGTACTAGTTACAACACCTTTGATCATACCCTTCTTTAAACGATCCTCTATACTCCACCTCTCATCTCTAGATAGGGATGAATGATGTACACCTAATTCATCTGCATCGACAAACCCATATTTCTTAAGGTAGTATGCGACTCTCTCAGCACCACTTCTAGTATTTGTGAAGACTAATACAGTTCTATACTTGTTTAAGACGCGCCCCAGATACTTATATAAACCCCGCGAAGTCTCCTCAGATGAACTATATATCAAGTCCTTAACGGGTACACGGAGCTTTAAATCCATCTTCTTATAGAATCTAGCGTCCACAATCACGCAGTTTCTCAACATACCATTATCATCATACCCCACGAGGAACTTAGCAACCTCATCTAGAGGATGTATAGTTGCAGATAATCCTATTCTAATGAAGCCCTCCTCAGCCAACTCCTCAAGCCTCTCTAGAGATAGACTTAGATGTAGACCACGTTTATTCTCACACAGACTATGTATTTCATCTACTATAACCCATTTAACCTTACTTAATCTTCTCTTAAACTTCGGTGCAGTTATAATTAATGCAAGACTCTCTGGAGTAGTTATGAGTATATGCGGAGGCTTCTTAAGCATCTTACTCCTCTCAGCCTGCGTCGTATCCCCGGTCCTTATAGCTACTCTAATTTCAGGGATCTCTAAACCCCTATCCCTAATATGGTTTAAGATCTCATTTAATGGGGTAGTTAGGTTTTTATAAATATCATTATTGAGAGATCTTAATGGAGATACGTAGACGGCATATACATAGTCCTCGAGTCTACCCTCCTTAGCATATTTTATTAATTCACTTATTATATATATGAATGCGGTTAGAGTCTTTCCAGATCCTGTTGGAGAAGTTATTAAGACATTCTCCCCCTTTATAATAGGTAGGATCCCATATTCCTGTGGCGGGGTTAGAGAATCAAATCTACTAAACCACCATGCCACATCCTTATCCAAGTACTTTAGTAGCGTATCCCTGTCTATCCTCTCCTTAGCGTATCTTATCATAATTTCTTCAATATATAATATATTGAAGATTTATATGATTTACTCCTACTGATTCTTAGAGGGGAGCTCTATGGTATTGAGGGTTGCAGTGATTGACAGGGATGCATGTAACCCGAGTAAATGTCAGAGGGAGTGCTATAGATTCTGCCCACCTGTTAAGATGGGGATTCCCGCCGTGGAGTTTAAGGATGATGAACCGTATATTAATGAAGAATTATGTATTGGATGTGGAATATGTGTGAAGAAATGTCCATTCCAAGCTATTCAGATAGTTAACCTCCCCCAAGAGCTTGAGACCAATCTAGTGCATCAATATGATATAAATGGATTTAGATTATTCAGACTCCCCGTCCCTGTCAGGGATAAGATACTCGGTATAGTCGGGAGGAATGGGACGGGGAAGTCTACAGCCATTAAAATACTTGCAGGTAAGTTGATTCCAAACTTCGGTGATTATACTCGAGATGGTAATATAGATGAGGTTTTAGAGAAGTTCGCTGGAACCCAACTATACTACTATTTTAAAGACTTGTATAATGGGAGGATTAGGGTAGCGTATAAGCCTCAGGAGGTCTATCTAACTCCTAAAGTAGTATCTGGGAAAGTTAAGAATATATTAAAGTCGATCGATGAACGCGGGGAGTATGATGTTGTAGTGGATGCATTATCCCTTGATGAGGCTCTAGATAAGGATGTTAAGGAGTTGTCTGGAGGTGAGGTCCAGAGACTCGTTATAGCTGCTGCCGCATTAAAGGATGCAGACGTATATCTGTTTGATGAGCCAAGTAGCTTCAACGATGTATTCCAGAGGATGAGGGTCGCAAGATATTTAAGGAGACTTGCAAGTAAGCGGTATCTTATTGTAGTAGATCATGACCTCGCATTCCTAGACTATATAAGTGATTTTGTATCAGTAGTGTATGGTAGCCCGGGTGCATACGGGATATTTACGAGGCCCGAAAGTGTGAGGACGGGGATAAACATATTTCTAGATGGATACATCCCAGCTGACAACATTAGATTCAGGGATAGGAGGATAGTATTTAGTACGATAGTCCCGAGTCATAAGATAGAAACTTATCCCATCCTGAAATACACTAGCCTCATCAAGAGATTCCCCGGATTCAAACTTAAAGTTGAGGATGGAGAGTTTAGGATGGGTGAGGTTATAGGGATAGTTGGTCCAAATGCGATAGGTAAGACGACGTTCTTCAGAATGCTTGTAGAAGAGTTGGAGATCGATGACGGTGAAATCGTCATTGGACCAGGTTCAATAGCATATAAACCCCAGTATATAACCCCTGATTATGATGGAACTGTAGAAAAGTTTTTAGTTGAAAAAGCTGGTCCACGTGCGGTATCTGAATTCGCCAAGAACTCCCTACTTAAACCTCTAAATATATATAATCTTCTAGAGAGGAGGATTAAGGACTTATCTGGTGGAGAGCTTCAGAAGGTTTATATAGCTTCTACACTCCTCATGGAGGCCGACCTATATCTTCTCGACGAGCCCTCCGCATTTATAGATGTTGAGGATAGGCTTGAGTTGGCTGATGCGATAAATAGGTTTATAAAGCTTAATGGGAAACCAGCTGGTGTAATAGATCATGATATAATCGTTGTAGATGCGGTTAGCGATAGGATCATCGTATTTTATGGTGAGCCGGGTAGGGAGGGATATGCTACGAAGCCACTTGATAAGAGGACTGCGATGAATATGTTCCTTAAGGATGTAGGTATAACGTTAAGGAGGGATAAGCATAGTGGAAGGCCTAGAATAAATAAGCCTGATAGCAGGTTGGATAGGGAGCAGAAGGAGATAGGAGAATATTATTATAGTAAATAACTAGGGTTAATATTACCCATGATATCTAACATATTATATAGGTAAGGGGATTTTGATGGTGGAATTCTATATAGCGGACTCCAACGATATTAAGAAGGGTAGGACTACAGACATATACTTTATGAGGACGGTCGAGGTTTTAAAGAAGGATGGTAAGGATAAGGTTCATGTCGATATGGAGATAACCACCAATAAACTTCCATATGGATTCAGCTGGGGGATATTAGCTGGTGTGAATGAGGTTATTGCACTGCTTAAGGATCATAAGCTTGATCTATATATCATGAGGGAGGGTACATTATTTAAGCCTAGAGATGACTATGGAGTTAGGATGCCGATCGGGATAATCTCAGGTCCATATGGCGAGTTCGCAATATACGAAACACCCCTACTCGGGCTATTATGTCAGGCGAGTGGAGTCGCAACATACTCGGCCCATATACGTTTTAATGCATCTGATAAAGTCCTACTATCGTTTGGAGCTAGAAGGATGCACCCAGCTATAACCCCATTAATCGATTATGCAGCTTATATAGCTGGTTTCGACGGCATATCAGCCGTTATAAGTGCTGAGAAGCTCGGTGTAAAGCCTACTGGAACTATGCCACATGCATTGATAATAATATATGGGGATCAGAAGAAGGCTTGGAAGGCATTTGATAAGTATGTGGATGAGGATGTACCTAGAATAGCTTTAATAGATACATTCTCAGATGAGAAGACTGAAGCACTATTAGCCGCGGAGGCATTGGGAAGTAGGTTGTATGGAGTCAGGCTCGATACACCTGGGAGTAGGAGGGGTGATATAGGCGAGGTTATTAGGGAGGTTAGGTGGGAACTGGATATAAGAGGTTATAAGAATGTTAAGATCTTTCTATCAGGCGGAGTAGATCTAGATGAAGTTAAGAGGCTGAGAGACGCCCCGGTAGATGGATTCGGAATAGGTACCAGTGTATCTAATGCCAGGACCATAGACTTTGCATTGGATATAGTAGCTAAGGAGGGAAAGCCGATTGCGAAGAGAGGGAAGTACTCCGGGATCAAGAATGTATATAGATGCCCTAGATGCTATAGCTTCAAGGTAGTCACATGGGATAAAGCTACTGATAAAAAAATTAAGTGTGATAAATGTGGTTCCGATATGGAGAGACTATTAATTAAAGTAATAGAAGATGGGAAAATTATTATAAAGCCTCCTAAACCATCTGAGACACGTGAGTATGTATTAAAGCAGCTGGAGGATATACGGAGGCTAGGATGGAGTGACTAGAAAAAAATATAATATACTGAGGAGAATTAGAGAGTTCGACTACTCGGAATTTAGGAGGGGGTTTAAAGAAGAGTTAATAACCCATTTAAATACGTTTAACAAGGATAAAATACTCATGAGGATTGATGACACTATAGAGTCGATCATCTTAGCTATTATAACTGCAAACACTGTGGATAGGAGGATTATAAGCCTCATATACTTCCCACATGGATATAAATCCCGTATAACCCGATACCTACATAGACTATCATCATACCTGGATACAACGTTAATTACTATAGACCCCTCTACAATAGTATCCAGTCTAGAGAGTTATGTTAAAGGGCTTGTAAATATCGCCAAGGGAGAGTTATATGATGATGTAATTGGGTTAATCCTAAGGAAATATGCTGATGAAGAGGGATACTTCATACTTGGAGAATATACCAGGACTAGCTGGATGTTAGGCGGGTTCAATGAAGGCTATATAAAGTCGGTTGACTATCTCCCACTCTCTAGAGTATATTATAGCCAACTTAGGTATATAGCTAGGGAACTGAGGTCCATGCCCCTAATTAGGAAGGCTAGGAATAATAGTATGATTGAAAAGCTTTTGAAGAGGCTTAAGATTACAGATGAGGTTGTCGACGGCGTAATATATGGGATTGAACATGGATATACCGATCACGAGATCTCCGTTGAACTTGATATAGATGAAAACGCGGTATTCGAGATTAGGAGGCTTGTGAATGATAACTATTTAAGGAGGAATAGACCGCTTGCAATGTATTAGTCACTACGGAAGATCTTATAACCCGGTTTAGACGATGGGGAATAGAATATCTTCCCGCCATATCTAAGTTCTGGGAATATATGTGATGGAGGGGGTTTAAACTCCCTAAAACCAATGTTAATCGACATTGAAAGACCCTTCTTAGTAATTTTACTCCAGAAGTCCTTAAAATAAATGACATACCTCCTTCCACTAGACTTCCTACCGCTTAAATCGACTATATATCCATCACCGTCAAATATGTAACCAGCTACATACCGAGGATTGCCGTCTTCAACTAAAATAAAACCACATTTAACGATATTTCCATCCAGATACATTATCGGGAAGATCGCGTTACCAATACCCTTTAACTTATATTCAATTAAATATATGTATTTCCTTACGATAGATTCCCCAGGATCTAGATCCGTGTAATCATATCTAAACTCGATAAAAATATATTTACTTGGGTCTCCACCTACACCAAAGAAATTCGGTGGGAATAAGACCTCGGATCTACACTCTTGAATACTCTTTCCAACATTTATAAACCTATATTTTACAGATGAAAAGTCATTATAGTAACATATGTCTGGCGGTTTAGCCGGGATCTTCAGAGACCGGTAGACAGGCTTATATATACTTGGTAGAGTACTTGAATATGTATTTAGAAAGTCATATAATACTCCATGAGCATATATAGGCTTAGCCCTCCACGTATACCACTGGGTCGTCGTAATCTTAATATACTTAAAGGCTTTAATAACATTCTCTAACTCTCTGCATGATCCACTATATAATGTAATGTATAGTATTGGAGTGGGCTTAAGCCTATAGAATTCTCTAAAGACCCTCTTCTCAAGATTAGATATATAACGCTCTAGAATAGGTTCGTCAACAATATAATCAACCCATTCAACCAGACTCAGATGCTCCCTAACACCACCTACAACACCCTTTAAAATACATCCACCATGACTAAACATCCTATAGAGAAACAAATTAGATATATTGAGATCCCTATCAAGAATGACTACATCTACGTCCTTGCCATGTTTTCTAGCGAGCTCAGTCATATCTTATGCTACACCCCAAGACAATATCCAAATAAATTATATTCTCATTACATCTAAATACAGAGTTTCTAGACCCTATTATCTCCAAGTAAATACGGTGAAAATACCTCTATTTCCAGAATTCGATTAAGCACCTCAATATCACATATATCGAGGCATGAGGCTAGAGCATCTTCCAGGTAAGATATATGGTGGATTAAAAGCTGATTAATGGATACACAAATAAATGAGAGATAGATGGATGGATTCAAAGACGTTTTAGGTGGATTGAATTATGGGTTTCATTGGGGATGAAGTAACTTCGCTGATAAATGAGTTGTTTGAAAAATATGGGCAGCCTATGATATATGAGACTCAGTTTATAATATTCTTCAGGCACAAGGGTTATGATAGGAAGACTATGTGGGAGATCCTATTTAAGGCTAAGGAGATGGGGTTGATAAATATAGGTACTGCGAAAGTAGATAGAGACAAATATTCAATTTGTATATGGCGCCTAAGTGAATTAGGTGAGGTACCTGATAAAGATACACTCTCTGAGAAAGAAGTTCTAAAAAAGGAGGATTAGTCTCTATTAAGTTAATGAGAGTTTAAGCATAGTCTCTAATACCCTAATCCAAGTCTTAGCCTGCACCTCAGGCTGATATCCTCCTCCACCTAAATAGACTAATCCTACTCCTAGATCCCTAGACAACCTTAAAACCCTCTCAACAGCGGATAAGTAACCATCTACAGAATACCTCAAGTGAGTAAGTGGATCACCAGCCAAACCATCCATACCACCCTGCATAATAATTAAATCAGGCTCAATCTCGAAACCCCATTCAACAGCCTCATCAATATACTTAAGCAAGATATCATCACCATCCCCAGGATCCAAAGCCCTATTCCTCTTACTACCCCTAGCAGCCCCCCTACCATCTTCCCACTCAAAACCAGTACCAGGATATAAATAAACGCCAGACTCATGAATATCAAAGATATAAACCCTAGGATCATCCTCAAAAGAATAATAAACACCATCACCATGATGAGCATCAATATCAATATAATAAACCCTACCAGCCAAACCATGAGAAAAGAGATACTCGATAGCAACACCAATATCATTAAAGACACAGAAGCCAGCTGCACGATCCCTCCTACTATGGTGCCATCCTCCTGATGGATTCATTGTGTATGTTTTTTGTTTTAATGCTTTTTTTGCCGCGTCTAGTGTTGCGCATGCTGATTCTAGTGAGACTTCGTATACTCCTTTGTATGCAGGTGTGTCTCCATAGTCTAGTAGTCCTACCCCTTCTTCAGATTTCCTCTTTACATATTTTATGTATTCTTCTGCATGGAAGTATTTTAGTATTTCTTCGTTACATGGGTATTCGCTTACTATCTCGAGGTTTTTATCTATCTTGGATTCTTCAAGATATTTTTTGAATAGTCTGTATCTAGTTGGGTTTAGTGGATGGTTTGGGAATCCATATTGGTATAGTCTTTCATTCATATATAGGTAGACTTTCATCTCCTCTGCCTACGTGCTAATACAAGGTGTACTATATCCCGGTCGTGGAGTATATAGTCTTTAGGTAGTTTCAAGCCAGTCCTTACATCGACCCCATATAATAGATATTTAGGGAACTCAGAGTGTATCTCACCTGCTAAGTCGATTAGTGTAGCGTCTTTAGGTAGGAGATGTACATCTGGTAGTACCCTACCCTTCTTATCAGATAGATGCTCTATATCCTCGACTGGATAAACGAATTTATATGCCATTACCTTGAATACAAGTGCGTTTAACGCGAATTGGACTCCTGTACGCATTATCTTCGAGAATACGAATCTCTCCATATATTCTAGAGCCTTCCTCTGCTTCTCATTGAGTAGATCTGGCCTGACTACCTTAAACTCCTCGTCTCCAGGTACGTACTCGACTAGGCCCTTCTCCTGAGCCCTCCTCAGAGCAAGCTCTGAATCTGCACTTGCGGGGACTACGACTACATCCTTTAGACTCCTACTCATCCTTAGATAATTCTCCTCAGCACCCTCCAGATCAATCTTATTAGCTACTACGATCGTAGGTTTAGAGACCTCCCTGATCCTATATGCGAATGTCTTCGTATCCTCCGGAGTCCAGTCCTTAAATGGAATCTCATTTAACCCGGATAATACTAGTGCAGTCTCAATATGCTCCCTAGTCGCCTTTACACCACTTAATACCGTATACAGTGCATCTACTATACCCATGGTCTTCTCATGCTTCTCTATAGTCATCCTATTACCCTCTATAATCTTCTGATACCATAGTACAAGCTCCTCCTCAATATCATAGTAGTCACTCAATGGATCGCCGTACCCAACCTCAACTATATTACCCTCTGCATCTATACTTCCAGAAGCATCTACCAAGTGTATCAATGCATCGGATTGTGCAGCTACGCTGAGGAATTGATTACCCAGACCCTTACCTAGATGCGCACCCTTGATTAAACCGGGTAGGTCTATCAATGTAATTGGATGGAATCTCCATCCCTTGATACATACACTATTACGCGGATTATCCTTAACCCCGAACTCCCTACATACACATGGGGCGGATACATGTGCAATACCTATGTTAGGCTCCTTAGTAGTGAATGGATAAGGCTGTATCTCGGCGTTTAATAACGTAGCCGCATTAAAGAATGTAGTCTTACCAGTATTAGTCTTACCGATTATACCAATCCTAAGATGAACCATATAACCACCTTAAGTAATCCAACAAATATTAATAATGTTTATTAAATTCTTTAATAAAAGAAGGATGAGTATACGCATATTAAAGGCTGGCCAGGGAATTCTAATAGATACTGGGCATACTAGATATGCGTTAGATAAGGTTAGCGGTAACGTTGCTGCAGACTATAATTTAATTACACATGCACATATAGACCATCTACCATATAATCCTAGGGGGAGGGTGTATGCCTCTAAGGAGACACTGCATCTAGCTAGGTTGAGGGGATATAGGTATAGGAGAGTTGTTGAGGAGGTTAAGGATGTGGAGGATATTGATTCTGGGCATATATTGGGTTCGAAGGCATTTTTAATAGAGGGTAAGATACTTTATACCGGAGACTTTAATATATGGAATAGACTATTTCTAAAGGGTTTTAAACCGCCTAAGACGGAGATTCTAATTATCGAGGCGACATACGGTGCCCCAGACTTCATATTCGGAGAGTTCAATAAACTTCTTGATAAGTTGCTATCAACCATCTCGAGATATATTTTAGAGGGGAGGAACATAGTTCTAGAGGCCTTTCCACTAGGTAAACTACAGCTTATATCAGAGGTCTTGAAGAATGTAAAGAATGTATACCTACATAATGAAGTCTATAAATATAATAGGGCTTATAAGGAGCTTGGGTATATTAAGGAGGAGAAGAGGGTATTTAAACCCGGTTATGTAGATACTCCGTTCATCCTACTCTCACCAATACGCAGACTTGGAACCGAGTTTATGGAGAGATACAATCCAGTAAGCATATATTTATCTGGATGGGCTGTAAGGATGAGGAGGCTCGGTATACCGATAAGCGATCATGTTGATTTCAATGGGTTGATTAAGACTATTGAGGAGATCGAGCCTAAGAAGATCTACGTCGCATATGGATACTCACTTAAATTCAGTAAGATACTTAGTGACATGGGTTATAACGCCGAGCCGATTTAAAGCCATTAGAATAGTTAACATATTAAAATGATTGTTAATATGGAAATTTATGGTTATGAAGGTGAGGGCGCACGTATTTATATCAGGTAGGGTCCAAGGCGTATTCTTCAGATTCCATACAAGGGAGTGGGCTAATGAACTGAATGTAAAGGGCTGGATACGCAACCTACCAGACGGACGTGTCGAGGCGGTTTTAGAGGGTGAGGAGGAGGATGTTAAGGAGATTATAGAGAGGATGAAGGTAGGTCCTCCCCTAGCGAGAGTAGATAATGTTGAGGTTATCTGGGAGGAGTATAAGGGCGAGTTCAAAGATTTTATAATCAAGTATTAACGCCTTTTTAAAACCTCCTTAAATTCCTCTACACCCAATACCCTAATCTTATTCCTCAAGAGACTGTAGATCTGTTTAATGGCTTCTATATCTGTAGAACCCTTCTCAAGCATCTGGGAGACTGCTATAGATGAATATAATGTGGATTTAATAGGGTCTAAACCATTTACAAGGCTATATACTGTATAACCTAGGAACATATCCCCAGCCCCGGTAGAATCCACGTCATAAATCGGTCTAGATGGGATATGGTAAATCTTATCATATATTAGGTATGAGCCCCTAATCCCGTCTGTAACTATAGTATGACTCTTGATATACTTCATTAAGTTAGAAGGATCTTTATACTCACCTACCAACGTCAGATACTCTTCAATACTTGGTTTTAATATAGAGATACCATCTAGATGATCTAGTGGAATAGAGTTTAAGTATACCCTACCATCATCGAGAGACCTTCTAAGTAAGCCCTGTGGATCAAGCGCGACATCCCCATACTCCAGTATAGATTTAATCATGTTAACCCTAATCTCATTAAAGACTGGAGATACAATTATATAGTCTAACTTACCGACTGAATCCAGGTAGCTTAAGCTTAACTCATATCCACCGCCCATGACATATTGAACCCTCCTATCACCATCTATTATATTAGTGAATTTTATATTGTTCAAATCCACGTAATCCAGGATACACTCGATATTATCCCTACAATATTTATCGAGGTAGCTCCTCGGAAAGTCTCTACCTACGGTAGATATGATATAGAGTTTAATATCTAAACCCCTTAAAATCTTACCGATATAGTGTGGAGGCCCTCCAACCCTATATACCGTAGACCCCCTGAAGACTATTTCATCCAATGTAAAGCCACTTAATAATAGTATCCTCTTCATACTATACATTCAACTGATATAACCCGGTCTCCTCATCATACCTTCTCTCAATCCCATCCCTAAATACATGGATCACATATTCAACCGTAGCATCTACAATATTCCCCTCGAGTACATGGCCTAGATATATTTTACCGTCTAGAGATGCCGCAGCCATATGAATATGTACCACCGGCTCCCCATCCCTCCAGCTTATATTACCCATGCATGAGACGAGCTCGAAGAAACCCTCACTCTCTTTAACAATATACTTACCCTCACTCCTACTATAATATCCTATCCTAACCTTCTTCAATGAGCCGATTAAACTAATTTCCCCACCTCGAATCCCATGCTCCTCAACGACCTTCTTAAGAGATTCCAGTAGATCCATACCTTCAGACAACCTACCTACAATAGTCTTCTCTATTTTCGTCTCGAGAACCATATTAAACACCTAATAAAATATGGGCCTCAAACTTATATTAACAGATTGACATCATCTTATAACCTTATTATCCCTAATATCATGACCCTCTAATGTAAGGAGATACTTCTTGAACTCAACCCCATCCGTAAAGCCTCCCAATGTATAGTCTGACTTAATTATACGGTGGCATGGGACGACTATTAAAATCGGGTTTTTAGATAGTGATCTACCTACAACCCTTGAATACCTTGAGTCTAGCACCCTCTCCGCAACCCATTTATATGTTCTTAAACCTCCGTATGGAATCTTCCTAACTACAGTCCAAACCATTATATCAAACTCACTTCCATACCTGAAGCTGATAGGGATTCCCCGGAAATCTATGGGGAAACCCTCCTCATATCTACTTATAAGTTTACTCAGTCGATGCGATAGGCTGGTGGATGGCTCGCCGAATTCACATCTAGATGAATAGGATAAGCCTGTTAAATATCCAGACTCCTCCTCGATGATGAGATACCCTCTATAAAACTTTATACATGAATATATCCTATCCATCCAAGCTATCCACCTTAATTAATGTAGATGCATATATCTTTGTAAATTTAACTAGGATATCTATAGAAACCCTCTCATTAATTCCATGCATATTACCTAATGCACCGTCCCCAGGCCCGAAACCTGATATAGCCTCTACACCAGCATCGTTAATCAAGTATGTAGCATCATTACATCCAGTCCCACCTAGGAAATCAGGCTTATACCCAGATACTTCATAGACTGCATTAGATACTAACTTTATGATTGGAGAGTCTAATGGTATCTCAGCTGGCGCTATACTCTTGACAAGCTCTAATTCAGTATTGATCTCGGGATATACCATCTTCAACTCACTAATTAAACTATTTATATGATTTAAAACAGTATCTGGACCCATTCCAGGTACTATCCTGATATCGGATGTGGATTCACAGTAATCTGGGATTACATTCTCCTTAACCCCGCCTTTAATCATCGTACCTGGTGATATTGATGGAGGAGGGAGTATCTGGTGGCTATATAATTTATCTAGCTTAAACTCCCTATCTATATAATCTAACACTCTAGCCATATTCAACACTGCATTAACACCACTCTTAGGGTTGCTAGCATGCCCAGGCCTTCCATATGACTTAATTTTTACCCATACACCCCCCCTCACAGCAGGCCTAATATAAATTACATTATTCCTTACAGAACCTTCGCCCACTAATCCATATCTACCTTTAACAAAGCCCTTCTCCACTAAATATTTCGTACCGTATAATCCACCTACCTCCTCATCAGCTACAAAATGGAACTCGATCCTCCTCTTAAATGAATATCCAGATTCTACAATGGCTTTAGAGGCGTACATAATAGTTGCTAGTGAAGACTTCATATCAGCTGCCCCACGTCCATATACAAAGCCCTCTGAGATACATCCTTTAAATGGTTCGCATACCCATTTATCGATTGAAGTAGCTGGAACTACATCCATATGACCATTATAGATGAAGAGGGTGTCGCCGTCTATGTTATTATCGACTATTAAATTAGGCTTCCCCCTAAAACCCTCTATAATCCTCGACCTAAAACCTATCCCATCGTAAAACTCCCTTATATACTCGACGATCTCAGTCGTATAACCAGGTGGATTAGACGTATCGAATCTAATTAACTTCAATAGTAGATCGATGATGTTATTTCTGCTATTATCAATTAATTTAAAGATATTATTTAAGTCAGTCAAGTAGACCACCAACGTATAATATTTTCTCTCCAGTCGATAAATCAAGTTTAACATATGGTGGGTTAAAGAAGTCTATATCAGTATTTGATATAACTAGACTAGGCTTGATAAACTCTCTAATCAGGTAAATATAGTTACTCGATAGATAATTAGATGGAAACTCTACAAACCTCCCACCATCCATATAGTAGCCGAATCTAATCATATTCCTAGGATGCAACTGAAACTTATTTAGATTTATGAAATAGCCTAGCAACGTATCCTCATTAAAAAACTTTTTAAAGATACTATCTATAATGGAGTAACTGTCAATATATTTTAGGTCAATAATACCCGAAATACCTCCAGATCTATATCCAGATATTAGTATCGGTTTAATAGATCTAACTATTGATTCAACCGGATAGTCTAGTTTAATTTCATTTATATAACTTGTCTTAACTGATATGTATAGGCCGTCGGCGACGGCTGAATATATCGTCTTCGCCAGGTAACCCCCTCTAAAGAGTGGAAGACTAGTCTTAAATGAGGTTAAAACCGAGACTAACTTATCGCCGCTCCTGAAACTATATATTATTATTCTATTAGGTTTACATTCTAATAGTCTATCAGTCTGATGCACACTTCTATATACATAACCCTTAAAATCATCTCTAGATAACTCATCTGTATACCACATGCCATTTATATTCAGATGTATGGAGATATCCTCTCTACAGACTATAACTAAATTACCTTCACACAACCCTCTACATTCCCTTAAAATAGTATCTCTAATATAACTAAGATCGATCATTTAACCACCTCGTATACCTCCTTAAAATTCTTCTGATCATTAGGTAGAGGTCTCTATATCTCAGAATTATTAGAGCCGCTGCCATCATAGGGATAAGTAGATATGGATTATATAGGATAATTAATATGTTGAATATCGCCAAGTATATCTTAATATTGAATATCATGGACCTACCTAGTATAACTAGTGGGAACATAGCTAGAATCGCTAGTATGAAGAATATGTAGGCATACTCCCTAGAAAATAGGAAAAATATACCTGTTAGAATATATACTAGGAAAAAGTTTTTAACTAGATTCTTTAGAATCCTCCATATACTCATGGAAACCACCTTCGTCGATAGATAATTTAATACTCCAGTTGAGCTCTGGTAGATGCGGAGCTCTATAGACTACAAGTTCTCTAACCGACTTATCCACCCTCTTTAAATACAGATTATATTTGAAGCCATATCCGACGGAGGCGCCTCCATAGAATGTATGGAAGTTCTTCATAGGCGCTTTAGACTCGTGATTCAATACAAAGGCGATTAAATTATACTTGGATACAAGTCTCATGAGTGAGTTTAATATGATATTAGTTATATTCGCCCTAGCAGGTAGATCTTGGAGCGATGATAGGAGCGGCTTTATCAACGACCCTAAGCTATCTAGTACGATGAATTTAACCTTATATCTATTTATAAACAGTGATAATGGCGATGAATATAAGTCTCCATAACTCTTAATTTTAACCTCCATCTTATCCCCTACCCTCATAACCTCAGCATCTACATCCAGGATCTTTAGCATCGAGTCTATACCTACTCCATCCAAGACGTATATAACATTCTTCCTGTAATCTTCATATGGATATAATTCTGTGCCTGGCAGGAGAATCTGTAGTACTCTATTTAATAGGTGGGGCTCCACCTCAATACCCAGGTCAGATAAGTCATCTTGGATAACGGCTTGAACATCCCTTATAAATTTCTTCTTCCCGCCCTTAACCTTAACATACTTGTTTATACCGACTCTAACCATCTTAATGTCATATTTAAACCTCTCTCTAAATCTATCCAGCCATATATCTCCAAAGTTATTTAGTATAGATGACTCTGTGTCGATATATAATGCATTACCGAAGTTCTTGCCAACCATCTCGTATAGAATCTGTATAGTCAACAGGCTTTTACCAGTCTGGAAAGCACCGTATATATGGATCATAGCCTCCTCCCTAAGGCCCCCTATAAACACTTCATTCAACCTTGGAATAGAGTCTATAATATACCTCTTAAGCATCTAACCCACCCCCTTCAAGAACTTCATACCCTTTACACTAATTCGATATACTATACTTCCACGGTCTACAATCCTCTTTAAATAACCATCCCTCCATAGCCTATCGACTAAGCTATATAACAGGCCTTTATCGACTCCAGACTGTATATATAAGCCGTCTATACTAATCCTACCATTCTCAAGCACGATAGATAGAATCTTCTTGATAATATCATTATATTGGATAAGATACTCTTCACCGAGCTGGATACACTCAGGAGATTTTTTAGTGGGTATAAGCCTTATCTCCGGCACCTTCAGAAACGTCGCTATATAGTCATCAACGTATGTATAGTCGCTTGATATACCCTCGTATAATGGATTAGCAATAAACCTTCTAATAGCCGTATAATCTCTAGTAGGCATTATAATGATATCGAAGAATCTAAATACATCCCGATTAAAGTACTCGATGAAGTATATTGATGGTTTAATGGGGTAGATCCACTTTATCACATTCCTCGCTGAATATATGTAGTCACTATAGGGAGTGACTTGAAAACACTCTATATTTAATGTGATTAGGAAGTTATTTAGAGACTGTATATAGAGTCTACCCAAGGGAGATTTTATCGTCGTATAGTCAAGTACAACCTTCTTATTACATAGGTCTTTATATTCAATGTAATTCTCCCTAGATAGAAGTTCTATATCAGACTCTGTAAAGAGGCACTTCAATATATTAAGAAGTATTGTATACGCCTCCTTCTCAACCCCAGTAGACTCATTTTTAATTACATTTAACTCATTAATTATAGAAGCTAGGTTACCCTCACCCCTCTTTATAGCCTCCTCCAACCCCCTTGCAAATACAGTCCTCCACCTAAATTCCTTGAACCCCTGACTCACAAGGATGGCGTAGAGGATATCCCCATATATTGAGGGATAATCCAACTCCTCTGGATAGTTGAATATAGGTATCTGTATATCAATGCCTATGAATAGCCTATGTATATCCTCGTGAACCCCGCTATACACCCCCATATAGTCATGTAGTATGAAATTATATTCTGATTTAATCAGGTCATGGATTATCGCCCTACCAATCTTCCCGCGGTAATCATCGTAAACCCCGACGACCCTACCAGTCAAATCACTTAGATTCAAATCCTTACCCTCGAATCCCGCGAGTACAAACCTCCCGATCATTCCATTAAACTGGTGTTAAATGGGTTTAAAAGACTATCTCCCTTTTAATCCTTCAAAAATTTTTGCAAAGACATTTTGAAGACGTTAACCAAACCTATAGAAAACAATTTATAATTTAGGTCGATTAACTAAAGTTATATCATACTTGATAGAATATTAAGAATATAACTGGCTTGAATGGGTAGGGATATGAGTAAGGAGGATAGGCAGGTTATAATTTTCCGGCCGATATCCATATTCTATTTTATACTTATGTTCCTCATCACGATACTCCTGCTTCCATTCATGATTACTGCATGGAGGATATTCAGCTACTCACTGAAGGTATCTCCGATAGTCGTCCTAATCGTGTTTATAGCCTCCCTAATATGTAGCTACATTAACATACGTGTCGGCGAGATCAGGGTTAGAGAGCCTATAGTAGTGTATAGGGAGATCTCCTTCTTCGGTGTAAGATGGTATATACCTGAAGTGAGGTATGGGACTAAAACTATAGTTACGGTTAATGTAGGCGGTGCATTAATACCAGTCTTATTCTCCCTATACCTATTGTTTAACGTAGTACCTAGATATGAGGCGAATGTATCTATAGCATATTTAAAGATACTAGTTGCATTTACATTAGTGACTATAATTGTATATTCGGTTGCAAGGCCTATAGAGGGGTTAGGTATAGCCACGCCATCCCTAATCCCCCCGCTATCAACTGCATTAATATCACTATTCCTATACCCCATCTATATTAAGACTAACCCCTTTATCATAGCATATGTCTCGGGTACACTCGGAACCTTGGTCGGAGCCGATATATTAAATTTAAATAAGATCCCTAGACTACGCTCTCCAATCGTAAGTATAGGGGGAGCTGGGACATTCGATGGAATATATATAACTGGGATAATGGCCATATTCCTCATATGGTTGTTAATCTAGTGTATAAGAGGGTCGTTACCCTAGGCAGGCTTTAAATTAAAAGATATAGTGGAATATACTAGTATATTATAGTAAATTGGCGAGGATCATCTAAACGTGGCGTGGGTCATTATTGGTGTCAGTCATCATATATCAGCCCTTTCGAGCCTAATCATCCCCAAACCTATTTTATATCGTAAGATACTTATATTTGATTTAGATGAAGAAGTATGACATTGCTATTATAGGGGCAGGGATAGTAGGGCTTACATCAGCGTATTATGCGCTTGAAGCAGGTTTCAAGACTGCTTTAATCGACTTATCTATACCTGGTAGAGGAGGGTCGTATAACTCGGCTGGGATAGTAACTAGACAGTTATTTACTAGTAGAGAGATAGAGTTGGCTATAGAGAGTATAAGGATATTATATGAGGTGATACCCGATTTAGATAAATATGTATATGGTAGGGAGTTTATAACGATTGAGTTTGAGGATGAAGCCTTCCAAGACTTTAGATTCTATAGGAAGCATATGGGTGATGTAAAGATATATTATTCCGATGAGATCGATGATAAATGGCCTCACATAAAGTTATCTGATGATGAAGCTATCGTCTATACATCTAAAGACCTTATGATAGATCCTAGGGGCGTCCTAAACTCTTTATATAGCCAGATTAAAACCGAGGATAGACTCCTCAGCTTGATGTATAAGGAGGCTTCACAGATTATCGAGGGGCGGCCCTATAAGATAGAGTTTGAGGATGGAGGATATATAGAGGCTGATAGCATCGTCCTAGCTATGGGGGCCTGGAATAAAGAGTTTCTAGGTTATCATAGGATATATGTCCCTGTACATACATATGTATGCTTCTCACTATTGATAGAGATACCGATAGATATAATGATAAGCGGCTCAGACGAAGTATATTACAGCTACTGGATGAAGATCGATGAGAAGACTGTAGTAGCTGGAGAATATTACCAGTCCACCCCAATCGCAACACCAGAGGAAATTCCAAATGTAAATACACGTGGAAAAGTCCAGAGCCTAAGAAGGACATTGAAAGAGAGGTTCAGGGGGATAAATAGAATTAAATTAAAGGAGATGATTATAGGTCCATGCAGCTACTCAACAAGTAGAAAACCTATTCAAAAAGAGGTCATGAAGAACGTATATCTAATAAATGGATTAGGAGGATATGGATATACATTAGGCCCAGCACTCGCAAAGAGAACTATAAACAGAATTATAAGCTCATCACTATAATAACCTCCCTAAATCCATATTTAAACTGAAAAACAGCAGACTAGAAGCATAGGCTGTATATAGCCTATATCTATCTTATAGTTTCTCCATCCCTACTCCCTAAATACCTCTATAATATGGATCCCCCGTCAACATACCCAGCCAAATAAAATATCTTTTGTGGTTTTATGTAGTGGCTTAAAAACCCTTTAAATACCTAAATTTTAGTGGATGAAGCCATACACCATCCTTAATCGGTGTATGGTCGATCGGCTTATGCAGCTCTAGGTGGGTTGCATAAGCCACCCCAACCCCATATACGATCCTAGGCCTCTATAACTCTAGGCGGGTTATAGAGGGCTGGAGGGGGGTGGGGGGATGGCCCTGCAAGAGTATTCTTTGAGGGTTTTCCACGGGCTATCCGCATATATATAAAATAAAATAAAAGTCTGTGGGTAGCCACCCCTCAAATATACGGGTGTTGCTATGCCATCTCCTTCATATTTTCTGTAGGAGATGAGGTATGGCTAGAGGTCAGAAATCGTATACGCTTGAGGAGTATATTAGGGCTATGGATATGTTTAACAAGGGATTTGGGATTACAACTGTATCTAGGGAATTAGATATTCCAAAGTCTACATTACTGGAGACGTGGAATCTATAGACCGCCGTCAGCCAGATGGCATCCAGAGCCATCAAATGAACTAGCATATGTAATAGGGATAATGCTTGGAGACGGAAGCCTTAAGAGACATAGTCGTGATTATGACATAAAACTTAATACAATCGATATCGAGTTTGCAGAAACCTTCTCAAACATGCTAGCAAAATTACTAAACAGAAAGGTCTTAAGACCAAAATATATTGGGAGAAAAAGAGGTAGAAACTATGGATGGGAAATAGCCTACAGCTCAAAAGCATTCTACACATGGTTTAAACGACAATCACTAGAGACATTAAAGAAGTACATCGAGTATGATAAAGATACTGTAAAATACTTTCTACGTGGACTATATGACTCAGAGGGAAGCAACTATAAATGCAGAAGAATATCTCTATACAATAGTGATTTAGATTTACTACAATACACCCAGTATCTACTGAAAAGGTATTTCGGTATAAGGGCTACAGGGCCGTATTTAGTCACTAGGGCTGGAAGCATAATGATAAGGAATGGAAGAAGATACAGAAGAAAAGTTGATGTTTACGCACTAAAAATTTGTAGGAAGAGGGGTGTACAAGAGTTTCTAATTAAAACCGGATTCAGCATCAGGGAAAAACAACTGGGACTACCAAGGAGAAGAAAGTAACCCAAACCTCATCCCTAAACCCCTATCCCCCTACTCCCTTTTTACCAACCCTCTAATAAAAATAAAAGTAAAAAGCTACGCCGGGGGCCGGACTCGAACCGGCGACCACCGGGTTAACAGCCCGGCGCTCTACCTTCTGAGCTACCCCGGCTTGTTTCGATAAATATTTATTTTCTATTATTTTTTAAGGTTTTATTTTTCATTCTTCTTCCACGTATACGACTATTATACCTATTCCTAGTAGGGTTAGTATTCCTCCTATTAAGTATCCGAATACCCTGTCTGAGACTCCTCCACCCTCTAGGTTGAGTGCTACTCCCAGTATTGCTATTCCGACTATGAGTGTTATCATCCCAAGTAGTTTTATAATTACATTTGCCCTGGGAGCTATTTTAGGCATTTATACCTCCCTATCTAATATAGTAGGTGGGGAGGAGGTAATTAAATATTGGAGTTGATTCCATGAGTCTCCAGAGGAGGCGTAGGTTGGAAACAATTAATTTATTGGAGGAGTTGGGTAGGAGGCTTGTGAATTATATTAATAATGGCGAGTTCCCATATGTAGATATACCTAGTAGGAGTGTCTCCAATATTAGATACGATCCTAATGAAAGGGGTTACGTAATCGGTGATAAGAGGAAGGTTAGAAGCGCATCACATATGATGCATCTAAAGAAGTTTACACAGTTCATATGGATAGCATACTTCGCTAAGGAACTTCTACAGAGGGGTAGGACTAGCACATTAAGGGATGTCTACTACTCCTCACAGGCATATGGAATAGACTTTGAGGAGCAGCAGGAGTCCGATGAATTGATTATGGATCTAGAGGCTTATATAGGTAGGCCTAGGGAGGATATGAATATATTCCCCGCCGAGAGAGCTGCCATCTTTGGAGACCTCACCATAGAATATACTGTACCAGGTTATGAGGGTAGGAGGGTTAATCTATTAAGCCATCCAGATGGATTGATGATTGGACATAGTCTAAAGACTAGTGAGTTTGTAGAGTGTAATGCCGAGAGGGTATTCGTGATTGAGAAGGACGCTATATTCAATAGGTTTATCGAGGAGAGGGTCTATGAGAAGTATAAAGCGATTCTAATAAGTACATCTGGACAGGCTCCCAGAGCAGCTAGATATTTGATAAGGAGGCTTAATAAGGAGATGGGGCTCCCAGTCTATATATTTACTGATGGGGATGTATGGGGTCTACATATAGCTGGTGTAATTATATATGGATCAGCGAACTCGGCGCATGTCAGGGAGCTACATACACCTGATGCAAAGTGGATTGGGGTATGGGCTAGTGATATAGAGAAGTATAAGCTACCTACAGACCCATTTACAGAAAGGGATTTGAAGAGGCTCGATGAACTACTTAAAGACCCTAGGTATAATGAGGATCCATGGAGGAGAGAGCTACTTAAGTTTAAGAAGCTTAGGAGGAAGTCTGAGTTAGAGGCATTCAGTAGATATGGATTGACTTATATCGTAGACAAGTATTTGAGGGATAAGATGAAGGAGGTTGAGTAGAATTAAGATACTTTATACCTCTCCCTAACCTTATCTATCAAGGGTGTTACATCAACCTCATCTACACCAGCTAGTTTCCCTGAGAAGAATCCTATAAGCTTTAGATACTTCTCAAACACCTTAAACCTCTTCCTAGCCTCAATACGTCTAACCACACTCCTAGAGTATTTTGTAAATCTCCTTAGTAGGAATCTTATAGCGAGCTCAACCTCATGCTCAATCTCAGGTATATCCGCGATAGCCTCCTTACCAACTGATTTGAAGGGTACCTTAGTACTTACTATATGGATAAATAATCCAATCGGCTTATCACTAAGCCTCTTATAACTACTTAAATTAATGTTATTCAATACCTTAGAGGATACGTCGCTACCCTCGTCAAATAACAATGGAATCTTATTTGCATATCTAAATAACGTTATCCCACCAGGCTCACCAGGTATATCACCGCCATATGCCAATGCAGCCTCGATCCTGAAGGGATATCCAGAGTAGCTTGACGGCGGCCTAGAGACTACATCTACATACTCGGGATGGAACTCCTTTATAATACCCTCCCTAAAGATCTTCTCTCCAATGGGGCTCAATACATCTCCAGACGGGGACCTAAATCCACCGAACTCCCTAAACTTATTATATAGCCTCTTAATCAGATCATCATTCAACTCAGAAAGCCTTGTAGCAGGGTAGATCCTAGCGAATCTAAAGAACTTATCCGCAGTATTATAACCTACTCTATGAAATGTATTTACGAGGAACTCCCTTATAGTCCACTCGGGTGGAGAGGATTTAATAAGGATCTTAAGCATCTCGAGATCTATGCCATGTGGATGTGGCTTAGTCTCCTTCGGGATAGGTGGTAACATCGTGATCGTCCTCGGGAAATAGTATAGTGTACCGAATGGATCTACATACAGGATCTCGGCATATGGGGATATAGCTGCCGTATACTTTAAGTAGTTGATGATGTATCTAGACGCCCCAATATAATTACCTTCGAGGTAGAACTCTATTATAGTGCCTCTCCAACCCAATTTATTTAAAACCCTCTTCTTAGAATGTATAATAGGCTCATTCTTATTGATATCGATTGAAAAGATGTATTGATAGATATACCTACCTCCAATTGAGGATACTACTTTAATAGGCCTGCCAGTAGTTATCTGACCATATAATAATGCGAGGGTCCCACCCAACCCGAATGTCCCTCTACTCTGCCTAATAACATACTTACTACTATAGAATATCTTACCCAATGCATTTAGAATATGCCTCTCCGGTATCCCTGATCCGTTATCCTGGATATATAGCTTATAAATCCCCCTGACTCCAGAGAGCCTCTTAATCTCCCTAAGTATAATTATAATTTGTGGTAGTACACCCATCAACTCACACGCATCCATAGAATTCTCGAATAACTCCCTAAATGCAGTGTATAATGACCTGGCCGGGTTCGTGAAGCCAGCTAACTGCTTATTCCTATAGAAGAATTCACTTGGGCTGAGCTCCTGGTAAGACTCTACCATATTTCACCTCTCCCCCTGGAAGCCCTCCTCATAGTATATAGCTTCTCATACACAACCCTATGTGGAAGGCCTTTAGCAAGCATCTTAATAGCCTCGTCAGCCATGTATACACCCTCGAAATCCCCTATTATACATACGTAGTTACGGTAGACCGATATATGGGTCCCGGTAGTCTCCTCAATAATCCTCTTCGCCTTACCCTTCTCACCTATGATCCTACCTAATACACGCCTAAGATTATTTTCATCCCTCTTCTTAAGAAGTGTGTAGACGTCTATAATATGTAGATTCATATCAGGGTCTAGAAGTATAAATGCCTTATCGGGTGAGAAACCTAGGTTTATAGCCTTTACAATATTGGATGCAGTTATAACAGAATCTACATCATCACCATCTATAGTTATAACACCATTCTTAGTATCGATATCAACCTTACATCCAGTTAAATCCTCAATCCTCTTCTTAACCTCACCCCCCTTACCAATTAATACGCCAACCCTATCAGGGTCTAGAGACATCTTATACTCCATTATATCAACCCTTTATATACTCAAGCACGTCATCTAGAGGAGGAGTCTCAATATCATTTAATCTAAAGAAATTCAATATATTATTAATGTCACGGATTAGGAACACTTCAGCCTGTGGATGGGATTTAACGACAGCCTGCCCAAAATCAAATAGAATAGGTTTACGTTTATAGTAGAATATATTATACTCACTTAAATCTGCGTGGACGAGTCCCGCGTCATTATATAAGATCCTAACTTGACGTAGAATCTGATACAATATATGCGGAGTCAGATTATGATACTCCTTTAGAGTAGGGGCAGGCTTAAAATTCTTCCCAATAAACTCCATCACAATAATATTCTTATGCTGTATAATAGGCTTAGGAACATATACACCTGCATCATATGCAAGCTTAAGATTCTTATACTCTTTAGAGGCCCATGCATATATAAGCTTTTGAGGAGAGGAGTATATCCCATCGAATCTAGGATCCCCTAGAATATACTTCATCCTACCCCTTCTAAACTCACTAGTCCAGGTTAAGAAGATTTTAACCGCTATAGGATTCCCATTAGAATCTACAGCAGAATATACACGGGCCTCCTTACCAGTAGATACAACACCATAAAACTCATCTATATATCCTCTATTCATCAAGTCATATAACGCTATTAAGGTAGTCCTGTCGAATACCTCCTCCCTAACTTCATACTCATCACTAATCTTCTCAAGCATCCTCTGCTCCCTAATATACTTCTCAATCCTCCTCTCAAGCTTCTCAAACTCCTTATCCTCATCGTACGCCATACTTCTAACCTATTACACAAGCCATTCAGGGAGGTATCCATTCTCGATGAGCCACTGCTTCTGAGCCTTAGTATATCTACCTACTATATCCCCTCTTTTATCCTCCTGAAATCCCCATAACTCGACTAATACAGCGTCTCCAACCCTGATCCAAACCCTCTTCCTCAATTTACCTGGTATCCTACAGACCCTCTCCTTACCGTCTGCACACGCCACTAATACCCTATCAGCACCTAATATCCTCTTTGCAATACCGAGTATCTGACCCTCACTAGGCAGTGGAGTATCCTTCAACTCCTTCTCACTCAATACACGTCTCTTACCCATAGTAAATCACCTCTAGATCCAATATATTCATATTTAAGAAATGATATTTAAAATGACTCTGTAGGTCTATAGCCTCCTTGTCTCAATATATATAGCTACTTTTACACCATATTGGATAGTGACTGCATCAGGATGGATGTAATTTTCTTTAATACCTAGTTCAACAGCCTTATCACCATATAATATTATCGATACAGCCTCACGCATATATCGCCTAACTTCATACTCATCAGTAAGTCTAGTGACCTCCTTATTCTTGAAATGCTCATTATCCTCAATTACATCCCTATCATATACGGTGATAAATAAGCCTAATGGATTCCTCCTGATATAGATATAGAACTCCATGTCACTTAATCGGCGGGACCGGTGATTCAGCGCCACAGATATCACACTTCAATATAAGGAACTTGTGGACCCTAATTAAACGGGTATCATATCCGCCGCATACGGGACATCTTACATACCTCTTCACAAAATATTCTATAGTATTTTCGATAGCCTGTTCATCGATCCTGGCCAGGAATACAAGCCTATCACCACTTGGTGCGGAGGGTGCTGCTAACTCCCTACTAAGGAACTTCCTAAGTAGATTAGGGTCTCTATTTATATACTCTGCAATCTCCTTGAAATTCATTATTATAGTCCTACTCTTACCCTGGTAGAATACTTGTGGCCTAGGCACCCTAAACCTACTCTCAACCTTAACTCTCTTTTCAGGAAGCTTGCTATATGCCTCGTCAAGCATCTTATAATATGCGTCTTCAGTCCTTAAGTCACGTCCAGACATATGTACAACCTCTCTACCTCTAATAAAGAGTATTCGCATAAATATAAATCAAGATGGATATTTGGAGGTTAGGGAATTAAATATATGTAATGTATAAAGTAGGTGTGATAGGAGGATCAGGCTTCGAGACTCTAATAAGTGAAGGAGTTAGGAAGAGGGATTTAGATAGATACGGTTCCATCGACTACACTCTAGGATATGTAAAGGGTATTGAGACCGTATTCATACCTAGACACGGTTTTAAACATGAGTATCCACCTCATAAAATACCGTTTAAGGCTATGATAAACCTATTGAATAAACTCGATATCGATAGGGTTATAGGGATAAGTGCAGTAGGTAGTTTAAGGGAGGACCTTCCACCAGGCTCCATAGCGATACCTATCCAATTAATAGACTATACGATTAGGAGGGATACATTCTATGAGGACCATCCAATCCATGTAGATGTATCTAGACCATACTGCAGAGCATTAATTAAGATCCTATTAGATAAGGCTGAGGAGCTTGGAATTAAGGTGGAGTATGGATTAACATATGTAGCTACTGAAGGACCTAGGTTCGAGACCCCCTCTGAGATTAGGATGTTCAAGGTGCTTGGAGGGGATTTAGTGGGTATGACCAACATACCTGAAGCCATCTTAGCTAGGGAGGCGGGGATGCATTATGCATTGATCACCTTAGTAACCAACTATGCAGCTGGTATGCAGGATCTAATTGATATGGATGAGGTATATAGGATATCGAAGATGCGTGAGAGGGATATATTTAGATTGGTTGAAGAGTCTATCCCAGTCATATCATCATCTGAGTTAGATGATGAATGCATTAGATTTAGAGGAAGGTTTAGGGAGGTGTCTAGATGATTATTAAAAATGGATGGATCGTAGTAGATTATATAAGGAATTACCGTGACGGGGCTGTGGTAATTGAGGATGATAAGATAGTTGATGTAGGCCCCACCGAAGATGTATTGAGAAGACACTCTGGATCGGGGCATGACGTTATAGATGCTAGAGATAAGATCGTTATACCGGGTTTAGTTAATAGCCATACACATATTTCAATGACTCTATTGAGGGGGTATGCAGACGACCTCCCACTCCAGGAGTGGCTTGAGAAGTGGATATGGCCCTTCGAGGCTAATCTAACTGGCGAAGACATTGAGCTAGGGGCTTTATTAGGAGCCTTAGAATCTATTAGATTCGGTACAACCACAGTCTATTCAATGTACCACTATCATCCTGGCCACAATGAAGCCTCTGGATTGATTAAGGCTGGTTTAAGAGGGGTTATAGGTATAGCGATATTCCACTGGAGTAGGGATAAGAATATAAAGATGTTCTGGGATGCCATGGGGAGATGGCATGGTAGAGACGGTTTGATAAAGGTTTCACTAGGACCTCATGCACCGTATACAGTAGATCCAGAGACCTGGATGAGGCTACCTGAGATCTTGAATGAGGCTAATGAAAAGTATGGCGATAGGGGAAGGGTGATTATATCGAGTCATATAGCTGAGGACTGGAGGGAGAATGAGTTGATTAGAGACAAGTTTAACGTTGATATACCTGGGGGTAGTATATTCAGGTATCTTGAGAAGTTTAACATTCTATCTGGAGACTTCCTCGCTGCACACTGTATACATCTAAATCAGGTGGATCTTGATCTAATACATAAGTATAGTGTTGGAGTCGCCCATAATCCAGTCGCTAATCTAAAGCTTGGGATGGGGTTCGCGGATACACCTAAAATGCTTGAGAAGGGTATTAGGGTAAGCTTAGGTACGGATGGACCAGCGTCAAATAATACTTTAGACATGTTTGAGACGATGAAATTCGCTGCATTAATAAATAAGCCTATAAAGAGGGATCCCAGTGTAACGCCTGCAAACATCGTATTTAGAATGGCTACCGAGTATGGTGCATTAAATCTAGGCTATAATGATCTAGGTATATTGAAGCCTGGTTATAAGGCTGATGTAGTGATACTGGATAGGAGGAAGCCTCATCTAACTCCAGTATATGACATATATAGTCACCTGGTATACGCCGCTAGGAGTATGGATGTCGAGACGGTGATTATAAATGGGAGGATAGTATATGACGGTGGATTTGTAAATACCTCACTAGACGATGTTATAAGTAGGGTTGAGAATAGAGTATATGAGTTGCTGGAGAAGGTGGGGAAGGGTGACTAGCATAATTAAATATCCTGAGAAGTGGAGGGAGGGTAAAGAGCAGGTTGAATGGGCATATCAGCATATGCCTGCTATAAAGATGATATATGAAGATTATAAGGATGTAAAGCCTTTTAAAGGATATAAAATTACATTATGCCTACATATTACTAAGGAGACCGGGGTATTCGCGAAGACTCTAAAGGATTTAGGTGCTGAAATATCATTGACAGCGTCAAACCCATTATCTACACAGGATGATGTAGCCGCATACCTAGCTAGGGAGGGGGTAAATGTATTTGGATGGAGAGGCGAGTCTAATGAAGAGTATTACCAGATGATGCATACAGCACTCGACTTAGAGCCTAATCTAGTCGTCGACGATGGCGGAGACCTACATAGCCTTATACATAGTGAGAGGAGGGAGTTGACTGTAAATATATTTGGAGGGACTGAAGAGACTACCACCGGGGTTATAAGGCTCAAGGCTATGGAGAGGGAGGGGGTATTACAGTATCCAGTTATAGCTGTTAACGATACGCCTACTAAGAGGATATTCGATAATAAATATGGCTCTGGACAGAGTACTATAGACGGTATTCTAAGGGCTACGTCAATATTAATCGCTGGGAAGACCGTTGTAGTAGCTGGATATGGATATGTAGGACGTGGAGTGGCTTTAAGGGCTAGGGGATTAGGTGCTAAGGTGGTGGTTACCGAGGTAGATCCAGTCAAGGCTATTGAGGCACATCTAGAAGGGTTTATGGTTATGCCCATGTCCAAGGCGGCTGAGGTAGGTGATATATTCATTACATGTACGGGTATGAGGGATGTGATTAGGAGGGAGCATATGATGAGGATGAAGGACGGAGTTATACTAGCTAATGCAGGGCACTTCAATGTAGAGATCAATTTAAAGGATCTAGAGGATCTGAGTGTAGGTAAGGAGAGGATTAGAAAGTATGTCGATAAATATATGCTTAGGGATGGGAGGAAGATCTATCTAATTGGCGAGGGTAGGCTAGTTAATCTAGTTGCAGCTGAGGGACATCCCCCTGATGTGATGATGAATAGTTTTGCGAATCAGCTTCTAAGCCTACTATATATTATAGAGAATAGGGATAAGCTTGAGAAGAGGGTTTATCAAGTACCTAGGGAGATTGATGAGATGGTCGCTAGATATACTTTAAAGGGCTGGAATATCGAGATCGATGAATTGACTGAAGATCAAATAAGGTATTGGGAGAGCTGGAGGCTCTAGCGGTATATATCTGCAATAGCCTTCGAGGCAGCCGCTGATATACCCTCCTTAAACCTCTCTGCAAGCAACCTATAACTATTTATAATCTCATCGTTTAGAGACGGCTTAACCTTCTCGAGTGCCTTTAGAAAATGCCTCATATAAACCTTATCAAAGTTTAGATTCTCCCTAACAGCGTTCAACCCGGCTTCAATCACCACAGCCTCGATATCTGCTCCAGTATAGTATTCAGTCAGCCTAGCGAGCTCCCTAAGGTCGACATCGTCGGCTAAGGGCATCTTCCTCGTATGAATCTTAAATATCTCATACCTAGCCTCCTCATCAGGCGGGGGTACGAATATAATCTTATCAAATCTACCAGGCCTCAGTAACGCTGGATCAAGTATATCAGGCCTATTCGTCGCAGCGATTACAACGACGTCTTTAGTCCTCTCCAACCCATCCATCTCACTAAGAAGCTGGTTAACTATACGTTCAGTGACTCCGCTATCCCCATATCCCAGTCCCCTCCTAGGTGCTATTGAATCGATCTCATCGAAGAATACCACCGTGGGAGCGGACATCCTAGCCTTCCTAAATATCTCTCTAACAGCCTTCTCAGACTCTCCAACCCATTTACTTAGGATCTCAGGACCTTTCACAGCTATGAAATTCGCCTCACTCTCCGTGGCGACGGCTTTCGCGAGTAGAGTCTTACCAGTACCAGGTGGGCCGTATAACAGTATACCCTTCGGATGCCTTATACCAAGCTTCTCAAATACCTCTGGATGCTTTAGAGGAAGTTCTACAGCCTCCCTAATCTCCCTCTTAACATCGGCTAAACCACCTATATCATCCCAATGTACCTCAGGAATCTCTATCATAACTTCACGTAATGCAGATGGCTGTAGACCCTTCAGAGCTTCATAGAAGTCATCCATCGTAACCTTAATCTTCTGGAGAACCTCGGTAGGTATAGTCTCCTCACTCTTCTCAATCTCAGGTAGGAAACGCCTCAATGCATTCATAGCAGCCTCTCTAGCTAATGCTGCTAGGTCAGCACCCACAAATCCATGTGTAATCTCAGCAAGTTTATCGAGGTCGACGTCATCAGCTAAAGGCATATTCCTAGTATGTATCTGGAGGATCTCCTTCCTACCCTTCTTATTAGGTACGCCGATATATATCTCCCTATCGAATCTACCAGGCCTCCTTAATGCGGGATCTAGAGCCTCAGGCCTATTTGTAGCGGCTATTACAATAACATCCCCACGGCTCTCAAGCCCATCCATCAAGCTGAGTAGCTGGGCGACCACCCTCTTCTCAACCTCACCCACGACCTCACCACGTTTAGGTGCAATAGCATCGATCTCATCAATGAATATTATACTAGGTGCATTCTCCTCAGCCTCCTTAAACACCTGCCTAAGCCTGGCTTCAGACTCGCCGTACCATTTACTGTTATGCATTATATGTCCATATCCCGTAATGAATATCGATGAGGATGTACCGAAGTCATATAATGTCATATTCTTGTTAATGAATTCTACTTTCTCAACCTTATCTAAGAATATTCTTCTATCCGCGATAGCCTCAATCAACTTAATTAAAACCATATCATCATAGCTCGGGCTATTAATATTCTCTATCAAATACTTTAGGGCTTTCTTCAACGCTGTATAAGTGGGCCTCCTCCTTAGATTTAGATAAGGCTCTATAAGATACTTATCCCCATATTTTACGTTATACTTCATATATAACCCCTTTAAAACCTTCATAATGACGTCAGGTACATACTCGAAGCTCCTCTTAGAACTCGGTATTTCGATGTATTTAAGCCCTAGTTTATTAAGGAGACTTGCGAAAAGCTCGAGATTATACTTCCCTCTTAATACAAGCTTATACATTTTACTTAACTTATTAGTATGCTTATACGGACCCTCTAGTATAATTCCTCTTGAGAATCCTATCTCCTTAATCAGCTTTAGAGCATTATAGTCTGTACTATAGATTACAATTGAGTGCCTATATACTGTGCCGTCAGTTAATATGAGACCCAGTAGAAAAGCTGCATATACATCTGCATTAGATCTTATAAGCCAGTCTTGTAGGAAACGTATATATGACTTTTTACCTACATTAAAGCCGAGATGCCTCAACAGCCCTGTAATATATTTGGAATATATGAAAACCCTGTCTCCATCCTCCCTAACTTTTTTCTTAAATACTTTAGCCGCATACTCCTTGAATAACTCTCTAAGTCTAGGATCTTTACTTGCAAATATAATCCCGTCTCTACCTACATAACCATCCCCAGCTATTAAACCTAGGATAAATGCTAGGTCAGCATCCAACTTCCCGATATAACCTGGATGGTTTATATCTGGATTCTCTACATCATCTATCCTAGCTGTAACTATATAGTCTCCACCTAAACTTAGATCCCCAGGCTTCTTCCAGCTTAATCCATCTTCAGAGAATGTTAAGAGAGGATGGTTACTCGATATCTTATATTCTCCATATTCCAGATTCACTTTATAATAACTTGGAACATTTACTTCGGTAACCTCTATAAGCCTGGTTGGTGAAAGCCTGAATGAGGGGTTTGAAAGCCCCGCTAAATATCCACTTCCCATGTATGATGTATGGTTAGATCCCCCACCGATCTTACTACCCTTCGAAATTTCAAATACTTCCTTAGCCTTCACAATTCTGTTATTATAAACTATATATGTATCTCCATCAATACACATGATCTCCGGGCCATTTATAGCTATGAAGTGTGCTCCACTCTCATTAGCTACAGCCTTAGCGAGTAGAGTCTTACCAGTACCTGGTGGACCATATAATAAGACTCCCTTTGGAGGCTCTATACCTAGATGCCTAAATACCTCGGGGTGCTTCAATGGGAGCTCTACAAGCTCCCTAATCCTCTGGATCTCCTTATCCAATCCACCTATATCTTCATATGTAACTTTAGGTATCTTCCTCTCAAGCTCCTTGACAGGCTCCCTACTAATCTCTACATCAGTTCTATCGGTGATTATACCATATGGACCTGGTATAACGTGTGTGACAACCATCTCGAGAGGCTGGCCCAATACAGGGATTACAACCACATCCCCACGCATTACAGGCATGTTTATAAGTCTCTCACGTACATAATCCACGAAATCAGGCCCGAATCTAATAGGCGTAGTCGGAGCAAGCCTAAGCCTCATAACCTCCTTAGCATCTATACGCCTAACCTTAACCGCGTCACCAAGTCTGACACCTGCATTCCTCCTGATATACTTGTCGATCCATATATAACCCTCGATCTCCTGCCTAGACGGCCATACCCTAGCTACAGTAGATTTAGATCCCGTAATCTCGATTAAATCCCCGATCTCAACTCCCAGACGCTCACGATCCATTGTGGATAACCTAGCCCTACCACTACCTACGTCCCTCCTCTCACCCTCCTCAACCCTAAGTATAATGTATTTACTAGACATTCTATAACACCAAGAAAAATTTCATACGGACAAATATTTAAATTTTATGAAAAAATAAAATGTAGAATTTCAAAAAATAGATTTTATATTTTTCATATTTCTAAAAACCAATTTTCACCTTTATAAGAAAAACCAGGGATTAAAAATTATATATGAAGAAGGTTTTTGAGGGTAGGAAGTTCGATATATATGCTGGTGAGTATAGGCTTCCAAATGATGTGACTGTATATAGGGAGTATGTAGACTTCGGGGAGTCTGTGGCTATCCTACCTATTAGGGATGATGAGATCCTACTGATTAAGCAGTTTAGAATGCCTATTAACAAGTGGATATATGAAGTCCCGGCGGGTACGCTTGAGGAGGGTGAGGACCCGAGTGAATGTGCTGTGAGGGAGTTGATTGAGGAGACAGGGTATAAGCCTCGTGAGATCATACATTTATTTAGCATGTATCTATCCCCAGGATATTCAAATGAGTATATGCATGTATATCTAGCTAGGGACCTCGAGTATGTCGGTGCTAGGCCTGAGAAGGGTGAGTTGATTAATATTGAGTGGGTTAGACTGGATAGGGCCTTAGACCTTATTAGGGAGAACTCTATCGAGGATGGTAAGAGTATAGCGGCTATACTATATTACGTCACATTCTACCATAGATGAAGCTACAATTACTTTGCATAGTGTTCTCCATACTTGACTATATAGTCTATTAAGGCATCTAAGTCTGCTGATAAGAGAATCATATACTTATCCCCAGCTCCAGCATATATCGCGAGCCTCCCATTCACGTTAACCAATCCAGTTGGGAATACTACATATGGTATATCGATGGGATACTTATCATTACCCTCATACTCCCATGGCTTACTAGGTATGTATATGGGTAGCTTAGTCCTATATAGTACCTTACGAGGATCATTTATATCTAGTAATGCAGCTGAGATCGAGTAACCCCTTACAATAGGCTTATCCAATCCATATAGCTTGGTTATACTCTTATCTATATAGCCTACCGAATGATATATGAGGAGCCAACCCTCCTTAGTAGCTATTGGAGGGGGGCCTGCACCTATCTTCTCATCCTCATGAGGATATTCACCAGCCTTCAAAAGTATATTCCTACCCCTATTCCTATAGATCTCAAGCCACTCACTCCTGAATATCCTCGGGTTATATAGCTGCTCAATCCCATACTTAAGCCTATCTATATGGATATTGGGATGGAACCTGAATATCATATATAATCTACCATCGATATACTCTGGAAATATCACGGCATTCCTAGAGTCAAACTCATTTATAATACCACGGTATCTAATGTCTCTAAAGTCCTTCGTCGTGTAGATTGCTATTCTATCCCCTCCAGAACCCATGAATGGAGGGATCTTCTTACCACAACCAATTAAAATATACTCTTCATCGAGGAAATTTATAATTCTAACGTCTTCAATACCATATTCGAAGTCTCCTCCACCAGATTCTTTTAATAGAGGGCCTCGGGGTCTAAAATGTATTCCATCCATACTTTCCAAGATGCATACCTTGGAAATATATTTCTCCATATAATACCTTGTTATACCCGTATCTGAGTTATAGTAACTCTTTCTAACGTATTCCCTATGACATCTTGGAGCTAAAATAATTTTATTACCATATATTGTAGCTCCACCATTAAATATTGAACCTATATACTTAATACCACCGACTCTCCATACGAGATTGAAATCTTCAGGCTTTATAATAGGATTTCCTCTATATGAAGATAATTTAAATACGTGGCTATCTTCTTTCAACTTTTCCAGTACTCCTGACCCCAATTTTCTATATAATTGTTCAATACCCATCTAATCACCGATTAGTTCTTTAAATAGCGAAATATACTTCTCTGCTAATACATTTGAACCTCTCAAACTTAAAAAGCGTTTTATATGATTATGCGCAAAATCTCCCTCAAATATTTTAATGAGCTTATTCTTGAGATCATTTAAATCCTTATATTTAATTATCTCATCTCCATGTTTCTCAACGAAGTTACATTCATTAAATAATATTGGACACCCAGAGCCTAGCGTTAGACATACCGAGCTGGATAATACAGCCTTATACCTACTTGACTCACGATAGAATATTAATGCATCTGAGGCATATAGATATTCATACAGTAGATCTAGTGGAAGCGCAGATACATGTATATCTAGAAATGGATATTTCCCAGCCAATTTAATGAAATCCTCGTATTTAGAGTATGGATTCACGAATATGATGTACTTTAACTTATATGTCTTACTTAAATCTTCTATAGCGGGGAGTATCTTAAGGAGGTCATTAGGCCTGAATCCATATGAAAATAGTATTTTATAGTCCTTCGGAAGATTCAGCCTCTCCCTTGCGGATTCCTTATCACCAGGCTTATACGGATGGCATGGATATGGGATTATATGTATCCTATCCCTAGGGAAGTATCTACCTATAAACTCGACATACCTCTCGTCGAAGCATACTATCGCATCCCAGTCAAACATATAATATAATGGGTCTTTAGACGGCCCACCCTCGTGTACAACCATTATAGTCTTAGCCTTATCCTTTATAATAGGGAATAACTCATACAACTCGAGTGTAGGAAGTCTCTCAACATTCTCAGCTATAAAAATATCATAGTCTTCATCGATTAATGGATTAGGGTCGAAGTAATACGCCCTGGTAATAGGTATAACCCGATCCACCGAGAAATGCCTAATAACATATTCTTCATCAACCTGATTAGTAGGCCTTGCATCAGGATGTTCAATAGCTGAAAACACTTTAATCTCATAACCCATATTAACAAGCTCCCTACCAATCAACTCTGCATGGATCGAAGGCCCGTTAGCCACATTCCAGAGCGTCATGAAGCCAATCTTCATACATAATAACGATAATATATTAATTATATTAAAACTCTGGAATAAACATATACATTTTCCTAAAAATATCTTTAGATATATCTAAAGATATATGTTCAAGGATATTATGCAGGTTAGAGGGCTATTCAAGTATCTTGTACTATATACCCTGAAGGACTCAGGCTTACATGGATATGGGATTATACAGAGGATATCGGAATTGTTTGGCGGGGAGTATACACCTAGTCCGGGCGCAATATATCCTACCCTACAGCTTCTAGAGGATTCGGATCTAGTGTATTCTGTTAAGGAGGGTAGGAAGACTATATATTACATTACTGAGAAGGGATTGAGTGAGCTTGAGAGTAATATGGATAGGGTTGAGGAGATTATGAATATCATTAGGAGGAAGAGAAGGGTTTTAGAGGAGTTGGGTGGATATGAGTTGATGAGTATATTCAAGGATCTAATGACATATTATCCGATTCTAAATGATGAGAAGAAGAGGATGATTAGAGAGGCTGCAAGGGAGTTTAGGAATAATATAGATAGGATCTTGAGGGGTGATTATCGTGAGTGAATATGCTATAGTAGTTGATAATCTAGTTAAGAAGTTCGGTGACTTGACGGCTGTGGATCATATAAGCTTTAAGGTTGAGTATGGTGAGATATTCGGGTTTCTAGGGCCTAATGGAGCTGGTAAGACTACGACAATAAATGTATTAGTTACTTTAATGAAACCTACTAGTGGAGAGGCCTACGTAAATGGGTTTAACGTTGTTAAGGAGCCTATTAAGGTTAGGGAGAGTATAGGTATAGTATTCCAGGATAATACGGTAGATAGGAACTTGACCGGATGGGAGAATCTATACATACATGGATTGATATATGGTATGAGAGGTAGGGAGCTGGAGGATAGGATTGAGGACGCTCTTAAATTCGTCGACCTACATAGGTTTAAGGATGTCGTAGTCAAGAACTATAGTGGAGGTATGATTAGGAGGCTTGAGATAGCTAGGGCGATGATACATAGGCCTAAGATCCTATTCTTAGATGAACCTACATTAGGATTAGATCCACAGACACGTGCTAAGATATGGGATTACATAATGAATTTAAGAAATGAGTACAATGTAACTATATTCCTAACTACACATTATATGGATGAAGCAGAACAATTATGCGATAGAGTCGCTATTATAGATCATGGTAGGATAATAGCCCTTGACACCCCAGATAATCTAAAGAGTAGTATTGGTAAGGATATCGTATATGTAAAGCCTATGGATAATATAGACAATACCCTATTGAATGAGTTGATAGATAATAACCTGATATATTCATATAAGGTTAGTAGGGACGGATACATTACATTCAGCGTGAGCAACGCGTCTGAAGCTATACCAAGAATCTTCAATAAATTATCTGAGTATGGCGTACCTATTAAGGAGGTTAGATATACTAAACCTACTCTAGGAGACGTATTTCTATACTATACTGGACGTGAGTTGAGGGAGGAGAGGGGTGACTGGAGGGATTTCATTAGGATGAGGAGGAGGGTGAGATGATGAATGAGTTGAAGATATTCTATGCGATGTTCTATAGGCAGATCAGGAGGTTTCTAAGGGCTACATCAAGGTTGATAGGGACTATAATAAATCCACTTATATTCCTAGTATTCTTCGGACTCGGATGGAGTACATTATTCACTGGAAATATAGCTAGAATGCTATTCTATGGACTAGACTATCTATCATATCTAGCCCCCGGTATATATATGATGACGCTATTTACATCAGGGTTTATAGGCGGGGTATCAGTGTTATGGGATAAGGAGTTCGGGTTCCTGAAGGAGATTCTAGTTGCTCCGGCTTCACGTACATATGGTATATTAGGCAGGGCTTTTGGAGATGCCGTGACCAATATTATACAGGGGCTTATAATACTCCTCCCAATGTATCTAATCGCTCCATCACTAGATATCTATGGATTAATACCTGCATTGGTAGTCGGATTTATAGTTGCACTAACATTCAATAGTATAGGTATTGTAATAGCATCTAGAATGAATAGTATGGAGGGGTTCCACCTAGTAATAAACTTGATTATGTGGCCCGTAGTATTCTTAAGCGGGGCGTTCTTCCCATACGACAATCTTCCAGAATGGATGAAGGCTATAGTATTTATAAATCCATTGACCTACGGTGTAGACGCATCTAGATACTTCCTGACGGGAGTATCTAGAATGGATTTAACTACGGATATAATAGCGTTGATAGCTACTTCATTAGTATTCATACTTATAGCAGCATATATATTTGAGAAGACTACAATAGACTAGAGGATAAAAAATGTTTATTGGATCCGTATTTAAGCATATCTCCAGCAATATAGTAAGGTGTATTCAGGATTGATTTAACTGAGTCTATAGACTCTCCGCCACCCAGCTTCTCTAAGATCATTATTATGGTGCCGTCACCATATACCATGGCTATAGACTCTTCTTTAAACGGGTTTAAAATAGTTATATTACCCTCTGTAGACCAGCATTTAAACCTGTATCCATCTGGGATTGAACCAGGTTCAATCTTATATCCACCGAGTGATACTGTAACATTATCACCTGAATAATACTCTGATTCGTTGAGCAGTATAGATGCGTCCTCTACTATATTACCAGACTCATCTAATACTAGGAAACTTATATTAGCCTCTTTAGCTTCACTTCTCTTCAGAACCAATGTTATGACACCGTCTCCATATACATGTACTATAGTCTCATTTGAATCCTCATCTTCAATATCTATAAACCCTATTGATACCCATTTAAGGAATGTATATCCCTCTGGAACCGAACCTATTGACAGGGTATAGTTCCCTTCAGGGACTTTAACGTAGTCCTCATTATAATACTCGCTTTCATTGAATACTATAGATGCGTTTGAGACTGGCTCTCCAAGTGAGTCTATCACATGGAACTCTATCCTATATAAATTCCCTGTAGAGACCGTCTTCCTAAGCCTCATTATAATTACACCGTCTCCATGAATATCCGCTGTCGTAACATTTAATCTAGGCTCATGGATCTCTATATCTCCGATAGCCTCCCACCGATCAAATACATAGTTTGGCGGTATACTACCAACCTCAATTATATACTCACCATCTAGACACTTCGTAAACTCGCCTGTGAAGTATACTGTTCCATTAAATACTATAGAAGCGTTTAAAACTGGAATATTATTCTCGTCGAGTACCTCAAAGTTTATTACATTAATTTCAACACCAGATATACGGTCTATAATCTCGCTAATCTTCTTGATGATGCTATATACCTCCTTAAGAATCTCGTAGTTAACCTCCTTAATACACTTGGATATAATGTCTATAGCCTTATCAATCATTTCCTCAGCCTTATCAAGCAGTTCCTGGATGAACTTGATATCCTTATACTTATCTCTAAGCTCTTTAATCTCATCCTTATACTCATCTAATATTAAAACGAGCTTAGTCGACTCATCTATACACTTACCCAACTTCTCTATAGATACCTTGACGGTTTGGATCAACTCACTAGCCTTGGATATATCTCTGCTTAAGATACATTCCTCAGCCTCGGATAATGTGTTATTTAGCTCTATAAGCTTAGATACTGTTATATTAATTAACTTACCTGGGAATACCCCTGAAACACTCTCATTCAACTCAATCAACATACTCCTAAGCTCATTAACCTCCTCCATAAGCTCTTTATATGCAGCTTCACGGGCATCTAAAATATCCTTAACCTCCCCTAACATAGATTCAACATATTCGATTAGATCCTCAGCCTCATCAAGTAATTGGTATGCATATTTATATTCAGAGTTGTTTATCGCTACCGAGATCTTGATGAATAAACTAGATATATTATTTAGAGTTACATTAACTTCAATTAATATATTCA
>Ga0209410_1000041_pt1 | contig 47126 bp, 47 predicted proteins | sample Mar14436cmmetaG_FD_184135 | JGI IMG/M metagenome (GOLD analysis project Ga0209410, IMG submission 184135) | Marine hydrothermal vent microbial communities from Guaymas Basin, Gulf of California to study Microbial Dark Matter (Phase II) - Marker... ... | reverse complement strand
AAGTTAACCCTTTCTCCTGTACTTTACCAATAAGCCGCTTTATCTCACGCTTCTTGAGCAACAGCTTACGACGCCGTTTAGGTGCCGGCACCTCTCTCGCATGTTCGTATGGTGCGATATGCATGTTAATGACAAACACTTCACCATCTATCACCTTACAGTACGCTTCTTTGAGGCTCACCCTACCCAATCTCACCGATTTAACCTCTGCCCCCTCCAATACTATACCAGCTTCATAGGTTTCGAGTATCTCATAGTCACGATTAGCTTTTGGATTCCTTATCTCCATCGCTCTATCACCTCATCACTTATTCGAGTAAGCTCATCATCAGGTGTCGCAAACACAATTATGAACGGTATAAACCCATGCAGCCACTGCATGAGTTGCAATGCCTTACGTTTAGTTTCACCCACTAACCCCCTCAGAGGCTCATCTATCAACCCCACCTGTGGTCCAAACGTCAACGTCGCTATCGAGAGCAACTTACGCTCACTATAGGATAATCTCATAGGTTCAACATTTGCCGGCACCTCTAATAGCTTCAAAGCTTCCTCCACCCTTGCCCTATCTTTAACACCCCACGCAATTTCATCTATCACCTTTGGAAAGAACAGGCTATCGTCTGGATTTTCGAATACCGCCCCCTTACGTATACCATATGGGTAGACGATCTTACCCCTATAGGGACGTTGCAACCCTGCAAATACCCTAAATAGTAGGCTTTTACCACTACGGTTAGCACCCTGAAACACTGTAATACCGGGTTGCAGCTCTTTCGTGAAAGGGCTACTATCTTCCGTTAACTTAAGTTCGATAATTCTTATCTTCACCTGCCTTTTGATACTTCCTTCAACACCGAGTAGAATATATCCAAACCCTCGTCTGCCTCCTTCTGTGTGATAACAAGAGGTGGCGAGAATCTTACCACATTCTCACCAGCCCCCAGTATCAATAGCCCCTTCTCAAACGCCCTATACACGATACGGTTACGTAGGTTAACATCTTTCTCTTTGGTTTTACGATCTTTAACGATTTCAACCCCTATCATCAAGCCGATCCCACGTACATCACCGATGAAATCAAACTCATTCTGCATCTCACGCAACTTATCCAACATATACTTACCCATTTTGGCAGCATTATCGATCAGCCCCTCCTCCAGCAATTTGATAGTGACAAGTGCCGCCCTACAAGCGATAGGGTTACCTCCAAACGTATTCGCATGTGCACCCGGTGGCCATTCCATCAACGAACGTCTTGCCACCATCGCTCCCAATGGTAAGCCTGACGCTATACCTTTGGCAATAGCTACAACATCCGGTATGACCCCCCAATGCTCAATAGCGAACATCTTACCTGTACGTCCCATACCGGTTTGAATCTCATCCACCACAAACAATATCCCGTATTTATCGAGCAGCTGTTTGAGTCGCTGAAAATATCCCGCCGGTGCCGGTATGTAACCACCCTCACCGATTATGGGTTCAGCAAACATAGCAGCTACCTCTTCGGGTGGCACATCGTGTGTGAACACCACATCCTCGATATATTTCACACATACGAAATCACAATCCGGATGCCTCATCCCCCATGGACATCTGTAACAGTAAGGGAACGGTACATGCACAATACCTGGCAGTAATGGTGCAAACCCCGCATGATGCAGTGATTTGCTTGCACTTAAGCTCATCGCTCCATACGTACGACCATGAAACGAATGGTAAAACGACATAAAATATGTACGTTTGGTAGCCCATCTTGCCAACTTCATAGCAGCTTCTATTGCTTCGGCACCCGAATTCGTAAGAAATGCACGACGGTTGGGTCCACCCGGCACTATGATTGCGAGCTTCTCTGCAAGATCCACCTGCTCCTTATAGTAAAAATCGGTACCTGAAATATGTATCAACCGTTCCGCTTGCTCCTTTATCGCATTCACCACCTCAGGATGACAGTGCCCGGTAGCATTAACCGCAATACCAGCACAGAAATCGATAAACCGATTACCATCCACATCCCATACGTACATACCGCTACCCTTTTCAATAACAGCTGGATAGGTTCGCGGATACGATGGCGATATGAATTTACGATCGCGTTCAAGTATCTCCTCTGCTTTCGGACCTGGTAGCTTCATCTCTACCTCCTCGTTTAATATCATCGATGACAAAGTTTACCAACCTATTATTCTCAAGCTTAACCTTAACTTCACGTTGAAATACACGCACTTCGAGCACCTCACCCCGTCCATACGGAGTATGGACAACTTCACCCACCTGTGGAAAATCTTTCATCACTTCTTCATAAAAATCTTTCTCAAACCCCAAGCAACACATGAGCCGTCCACATAACCCAGTAAGTTTATCCGCACTTGCAAATATATTCTGCAGTTTCACCCCCTGTAGGGTTATAAGTTGAAACTCCTTGAGGAATGTCGCACAACAGAGTCTACGACCACACAGGCCAAACCCGCCCATCTTTTGTGCAGCTTCACGTGGCCCTATCGCACGTAATCGCACTCGTACCTTGAAGTTCTTACCTACCGAACGTGCCAACCCTTTAAGGTCGACCTTCTTTGTAGCCAAATAAAAGATTTCAACCTTCTTCTCCGATAACGTAAGGTGTGAATCCACTATACGTACATCCAACCCCTTGCTGTAGACGGTTTCACGTGAGAATGCAAGTATCTCCTTCGCACGTAACTTCACCCGTTCCCACTTCGTTAGATCTTCGAGCGATGCCTTACGTATGAATTTGTCACCCTCCCCTTCATGTGAAGCTATGGTATCGACCACCCCTATATCTTCGTCACCATCATAATCAAAAACTATTACATCGCCAGACTTAAGTTCCTCGTCTGGCGCTACAACCCACCTTATGGGGTCGAGCTCATGGAACTTCACTTTTATAAAGTTCTGCATGTTAACCTCCCCAATGAAGCTTATTACGTAAGGTTTGCAGAAACGACTTACCATGTATCTTAACAAGCTGTATAGTGTAGTCCGCTTTTTGTGCCACAATATGTTCACCAGGTGCAATATTCAACTTCGTCTGTCCATCCCCTATGAGTAATGCAGGTTGGCGGGTTTCAAACACTATCTTCACCGTATCGGGTAGCACTAACGGTCTTGCACCCAACGTATGTGGACATATAGGTACAAACAATATTGCTGGTAGTGTTGGATAAACAATCGGTCCACCTGCCGCAAGCGCATACGCGGTTGACCCTGTAGGTGTGGAGATTATAAACCCATCCGCCGAGAAGTTAGCAAGATACTCATCATCTACCCATACCCAGAACTGCAACAACCGTCCCGGTTCTTTTGGTAGTAACACAATATCATTTAAGCCAACAATTTTACCACTATCTGGATGTTCTGCCTCTAATACTGTACGTTCCTCTATGTAGAAGTCACCTCTTATCACCTTAGAGAGAGTCGGATACATTTCATCTACCGAAAATTCCGTGAGAAACCCCAAACTTCCCACATTTATACCCAATATCGGTATGTGACGTCCACCAACAAGTCGTGCAGCCGTAAGTAATGTACCATCACCACCGAGTGCCATCACCATATCCGTATGATGTAACTCCTCTGCGGTAGCAGTTGAACACATTGTAGCCATCGTATTTTCTGGTTGTGTCGTAAAATAACATGTGAATTGCAACCCATGCTTACGTAGCCAATCGATAAGCTCTGGCAACACCACAGCCACCAACTGACGTTTGGGATTTATTACCAATCCTATATTTCTCAGTTTGCCCATCGTAAATATATTACGTAAAAATTGGGCAGGTCAACTTCAACGTAACCCGACACCCAGCACCGTCTCTTATACACCTATTTGCGTGCCACCTGCAACAGTATAGCAGCTATCACCATGAATACGAGGTTAGGCAACCATGCTGCCAATGCAGGTGATAATAGGCCAGCTTTACCAAGCGCCTTACCGGTTTGGGTCAACCCCCAATAGATGAAGCTCATAAGAAATGCAAACGCAAACCCCCATGTGAAGCCACTCAACCTCACATTAACAGCAATAGGCAATGCAATAAGCAACACTATGAACCCCGTAAGCGAAAACGCTATGCGGGTGTGTAGCTCAACCTCCTCATCAACCGTATCTTCACCACCCGCACGTAACTTATTGATATACTGGCGTAACTCCGGTATACGTAGCTCTTCAAGGAACTTAGCCTCAAAAAGGAACGACCCAAACGTAACGTACCAGTTGGGTTGATAGCTTGCAAACTGTACAAACTTTTCAGAATCAAAATCGTACAATCTACCATCGTAAACATACCACTTATTACACCATTCTGCGCGATTGGCATCCAACCTTGCAGCAATATGACCATCTTCAAACTTATAAACCGTAAGCCGTACCAGCGTATGTTTCTCAGGTATTAATCTATCGACCTTAAAAAATAGCCCCTCTTCGCTCATCAGATATATGCGTTTACGTTTGATATCCTCGTAACGACGATGAAATATCTGTTCACTTAATAACCTTTTATGCCAAGCAGCACGTGTGCTGAGCTCCTCATCCATCACAAATATGGATAGACTCAACAAGATACCAACACCTATAAGCGGGGCAAACAATCGGTACAAACTTATACCGCTGGCTTTAAATGCGATTAGCTCAAAGTTACGCGAAAGTGTCCCCACAGCTGCAATACCGGCGATCAACACCGCTATGGGTGCGATTATGCGGGTAACCGCCACAGGTATCTCGTAAAGGTAGTAAAGTAAGATCTTGCTCCCCGGTACTTTGAGTGCTATAAAACGTGACATCTTTTCAAACATATCCACAACCACATAGATGAACGTAATAGCAGCGAGACTCAACCCAAACATACGCAAGAACCCTTTGATCATGTAGCGGTCGGTAATTTTCATCTACACAAGTTCCGTATGAAAAGGCATACCCCCACCGCCCCCAATGTTATATTAGCAAACCACATACTCAACCATGGTGCGATTATACCACGATCGCCAAGCGTTTCACCACCTACCAAGCACACATAGTAGAAAATGAAAAAAGGGAGTGCGATACCGAAACTCAACCCCGCACCCACCTTACGTAATGATAGTGCAATACCGAGCCCCAACACCGTAAGCACTACCGGTGAGAAAGCGAGCGCCAATTTCTTGTGATACTCAACCATTAACCGATTTACCCTTAACCGCTTGTATTCAGTGGATCCTTTACCACGCTTTATTTCAACGATACGTTGCTTAATACCAGATAGCGATAACTCGCTATCTGTACGGTGACGTGCACCATGATATTTGGTTTTTGCCTCTAACGATACCCTAAGCACATACTTGGGGAAGCTCACTTTTTGATAGCCATTTTCATCCACCGTATGTATTTCACCATCTATCAACTGCAGTACAAGTATAGAATCACGTGAGTAAAGGTACCCCTCACGTGCGACTATGGTACGATAAGGTGAAACTTTCTCAAAAATCGTAACCCCCTCCAGGTGACCTGTTTTATGCTCTACCTCCAACACATACAGATCATAATCTGGTAGCTCTGAAAATATCACACGTGGCTTTATACGATACGTGGGCTTCTCGTACGCAATAGTATAGAGTAGCTTACGTAGCTTGAAGTTGGCATCCGGTACCACATGATTAGTTAGGTAGAACACACCCCCCGTCACGATTAACGATAATGTAAACGGTACTATCGATATTTTCATAGGATGTACACCGCACCCCTTCAATGCCAGTAGCTCAAAGTCCTGATTCAACCGCCCAAATGCCATAAGGTGTGCAATAAATATTCCCATAGGTATGGTGAACACAAATATAAATGGCAGTGAATAAAGTAATACACGTGCTATTTGGATAGGTTTCACCCCCTTACCGATGATATCCCATACCATGAGGAAGAACTGGTTCATCAACAGTATCACTGTAAGTACACCTATACCGAGCAAAAAGGGAGGTAGCTCCTCCTTAAGGATGTACCTATGAAGTATCATCTATGTAGATAGCACTTACTATCGGACGTAAAACCTGTAATCCTCTATTTTGGTATGATGTTTGAGGTTTTCAACCCATGCATTATAGAAGTCTTGTTGATATTGGATGATATAGTCATGCACAAAAGTGGTATCGGATTGGAACTCATCTATTGTGGGTTCCTTTTTATCGATGACTTTGACAAGATAGCCACATGAATCAAGCACCACCTTACCCACTGCACCAGAATCTATACCCAGTACTTGATAGTAGAAGCTTCTATCAGTGATCCCCCATATCGTATCAACTACAGTAAACCATGGTGATAGTTTGCTTTTGTTCCGATATTTTGCAAAGTAAGGTTTAATCGAATCCAGATATGCAGCCAACCGCTGTCGATAAATTGTCGTAGTAATCGAGTTACGAGCCTGCTCTACTGTCAAATATTCATACTCGGGTTCGGACTTCATGTATGGGTTGTAAATGATCCTCAGATAATAGACAGTATCATCTGAACTTATCGCAAGTATATGACCTTCGTTGTAGGTTTTAAGTGCATATGTAAGTGGTATACCCGCTATCGTATCGCCTGCAATGGTATCAACTGTAAGCCCATAATCCCTAACCACAGAAACCCAGTGTTCACCTTTATCAAGTCGCGAATACACGAGGCCAACTTTGGTTTCACCCTCTTCAGTATTACGTGGTATCATCACACACTCGAAACGCGGTTTCGCCAATATTTTGAACTCCTCCTTATGTGCTTCGTAATATTGGTATATCGTAGTATCATCAATATCAAATTGAGGTACAAACCTAACCCCACGTATTTTCATACGTGTTTTGCGTTCACGGTAGCGTTCCCATAACTCCTGCATGGTGGGTCGCACGTAGCCGGTTACCTCAGCAAATAAGCGCTGTCGTGTTATGTTGTATCGTAGCAGACGTTCATAATTTTCAAAGTATGGGCGTGCACGTGGGTCACTCAATAGCTCCCAGTACCTATCGTAATCGAAAGTACCGTCTTCACGTAGGAAGCTCGAGTCATTACGTAACTCCTGTGGCGGATATTTCTTTATCAACTCGATAATGGTTTCATCCGAAGGCATCAACCCCTTCTCACGTACCTCGTTATCAACAATAACCTCTGTGACTAAGTTATCAAACGCAATCGCTTCCACTTCCTCAGGTGTAAGCATAGTATCACGTGCGATATTGTTCACTATTTTCCTATAATAGTCGTCCTTCACCATTGTGTTACCAATCTTAGCGATATAGCCCTTCTCACGCATAGTCAACATACGTGTAGACGTAAAGTGTAACCCCCATTGCAAAAATATAAATAAAATAAAAAGTGCCGCCGCAAACCATAGAAATGCCACCATCTTTTGGCGTAGCTTCTGCATCGCCATCAAGCCCCCTGTTTACTCTTGATGGCATCAAGCGTAGCCACCAACGTCTGCAGAAGGTTTTGCAATACACCCATAAGTTGTGATATGGGGGCTGCTACGGTGTTTACAGCTTTTGCCAGCAATTCATCTCTGGATGGTAACTTAGCAAGTGCTTGTATCTCGTCCTCATTGAGCAACTCACCCTCAACCCATGCAGCCTTGATTTTGAGCTTCTTAAATTCGTTGATGAATTCCATCAACACCTTCGGTATGACATACGGATCGTCGTAGTTTAGACATATCGCAGTTGGGCCTACTAATTTCTCTACAAGTTCGGACTTATTGACCATCTCAGATGCCCGCTGTAGCAAACGATTCCTTACTACCTTGAAGGTAATACCCTTTTCGCGTAACCGTTTACGTAAAATTTGCATCTCACTTACATTGAGCCCTGAGAAATCCGTAAGATATATACCGGGGGCATCCTTGATGAGATTAGCAAGCTCGTCCACCACCCTTGGTTTATCCTTTTTGAGCATATCACCTCCTGGCTTGTAGTTCGTTGAACAACTCACGTAGGTTGATCTTAAGGCCTGGCCCCATAGTCGACGATATATGCATCGATTGTATGTAGGCCCCTTTCACACCAGCAGGCTTTGCATCAAGTAGTGCTTGCACCAATTCGAGAATATTTTCGTAAAGTGCATCTTCCGTGAAGGATATCTTACCCACAGGTACATGTATATCACCAGTACGGCTGAGCTTAAAGTCTACCCTCCCCTTTTTGAGCTCCCGTATAACCTCAGCTGGCTGATTGGTAACCGTACCGGTTTTAGGGCTTGGCATCAACCCCCTCGGCCCCAGTATCCTACCCAGTTTAGCTACATCTTTCATAACTTCAGGTGTAGCCACAACTGCATCGAATTCGAGCCACCCCTTCTGGATCTTCTCGATGTATTCATCACTCCCCACATAGTCAGCACCTGCTTGTTTAGCTTCATCGACCGCACTTTTGGTCAATACCAGCACACGTTTGGTCTTACCCGTACCATGGGGTAGTACCACACTACCGCGTACCATTTGATCAGAACGTCTCGGATCCACCCCCATATGAAAGGCAACCTCCACAGTTTCGTCAAACTTGGCGCATGCCACTTCTTTCAGTATCTTGATCGCCTCACGTAGTGAGTACTCTTTCGTAGTGTCAACCTTCTCCAGTATAGCACGCATACGTTTGGAACGCTTCATTTTTCCTCCACTTCTATACCCATTGAACGTGCGGTACCTATCACAATCTTCACAGCTTTATCAAGGTCGTCAGTGTTAAGTTCATCCAACTTATACTTGGCAATCTCGACCACCTTCTCGTAAGGAATTTTGGCCACCGTCTCACGTCCAGGTTGAGCCGCCCCTTTGACAATGTTGGCAGCCTTCTTCAAAAGGAACGAGGTTGGTGGTTTACGGAATTCGAGTTCAAAGCTTTTATCCTCGTATATCGTGACGATTACAGGGATGATGTTACCTGCCTGATCCCTTGTCTTCGCATTGTATTCCTGCACGAACTTACCAAGATTTATACCATACGTACCAAGCGTAGTACCTACCGGTGGTCCCGGTGTAGCTTCACCCGCTTTCAGGTAAAGTTTAACTTTAGCGACAACTTTCTTCCTACGTGCCATCTATACCTCCTTATAAGGGTTCAACCTGGTGGAAGCTCAACTCCACCGGTGTTTGCCTACCAAGTATTGTGACAAGTAATTTAACTCTCCCCTTTTCCGGGTAAACCTCCTCCACCACACCAGTGAAATCGACAAACGGTCCATCTACAATCCTTAAGGTATCACCTCTTTGGAATGGTACCTCAACAACACGTTCCTCTTCAGCTTTCTTAAATTCCAACAACCGTTTAGCTTCTTCGTCACTCAATGGATAAGGTTCACGCCCTCTACCTGGTGTATAGAGGATGCCACGAATTGAGTTCAACATCTCACGCACTTTATCGTCCAACTCCATGTACAGGGCTACATAACCAGGGAATAGCTTCTTACTGGTTTGACTCTTACCTTTGTCAGTAAATACAGTTACAATACGATGTGGTATGAAAATAGTTTCAATCTTATCCGTAAGATTACGTGCTGCAGCCTCTTCTTGAATAATCTTAGCTATACGTTTTTCGGCACCCGAACGTACACGTACGAGATACCAGCGTTTCATGTTACCTCACTAATCGGGTAATAAACAGGGCGAAGATGCGATCCACAAAAACCAGGTATATACCCACGATTAAGACAAAAAATATTACAATCCAAGTAGTCGCCCATAGCTCCTGCCATGGTGACCATGTCATTTTACGTAGCTCCTCGGCTGATTCCTGTATAAACTGTTTTACTTTACGCCACATCATAAAAACAAGCAGGCCCGGGAGGACTTGAACCCCCAGCCCCCGGATTTGGAGTCCGGTGCTCTGCCTGTTGAGCTACGGGCCCAATTATCGTTTGACCTCTTTATGTATTGTATGTTTCCTGCAAAACGGACAGTACTTCCGTAGCACGAGTTTGTCACGCTTATCCTTACGTTTCGTTGTCGTGTAATTACGTCTACCACACTCATCGCACGCCAACCTTATAACTACACGCATTGTTTAAAAATACGAGATAATGATGCTTGTCAATAGTATAAATTGGATATTTTTGACACATGCAGGAATTCGACAAGCTTATCGATATCGTTAAACGGTTACGCAGAGAATGTCCATGGGACAGCAAGCAAACACCATCCACCTTAACACCACTATTCTTTGAAGAAGTCTACGAACTCTGGGGTAGCCTCGGCGATAAGGACAAAATGGAGGAGGAGCTCGGCGACATACTATTGTTAGTAGTGATGACAGCACTTGCAGCTGACATAGATATAGTGGAGCTCATCAAACGTCTACAGGCTAAACTCATACACCGACATCCACATATATTTGGTGATGAGAAAGCCGTCACCGCTCAGCAGGTGTTGAAACTATGGGAACGTGTAAAAGGCAAACCGTTCTTGGAGGAGTTACCCGACTTACCAGCATTAGCGTTGGCTGCATTCGTACAACGTAAGGCGTCAAAGAAAGGCTTCGATTGGCACACCATAGAGGGTGTGATAGAAAAGATAAAAGAGGAATTAGAAGAGTTACAGCATGCGAGCCCTGATAAGCAACGCGAGGAGTACGGTGACCTACTATTTGCGGTAGCACATCTTGGTAACTTCCTTGGGTTAGACCCCGAAACTACACTCAAATCTGCTGTCTACAAGTTCAGGAGAAGGTTCCAGAAAGTGCTCGATAAGCTTAAGGATAATCCCAACATGACACTGGACGAGATGGAGGCTATATGGGAGAAGGCCAAGGAGGAAGAGAAAGGATAGCATACCCTGTGTATCTCAACCTTACGGATAGCGAGTGGCGCGATAAGATTAACAAGGGATATGAAATACTCAAATCGTGCATACTGTGTGGCCACAGATGTGGTGTGAACCGCATCAAAGGTGCTAAAGGCGAATGTCGTAGCGATTGGCGAGTAGTGATATCGAGTTATCACCTACATTTTGGTGAGGAACCACCCATCAGCGGACGTAAAGGATCGGGTACCGTATTTTTTACAAACTGCAGTATGCATTGCCAATATTGTCAAAACTATACGATTAGCCAACTCGGTATGGGAGATAGTGTTACAATAGATGGGTTGACAGACTGCTTCCTCTATCTCCAGAATAAAGGGGCACATAACATCAACCTTGTCACACCTACACATTTTGTACCACAGATCATAGCAGCTACGTGGAGGGCAGTCAAACGTGGCTTACGTATACCAATAGTTTATAACACAGGCGGATACGATAGCATTGAAACACTCAAGCTTATGGACGGTATTGTCGACATATACATGCCGGATGCAAAGTATGGGGATAATGACAAAGGGTTGAAATATTCCAAGGTTACCAACTACGTGGATGTTAACCAAGCTGCACTACGTGAGATGCACCGCCAGGTAGGTGACCTCATCTTAAAAGACGGTATAGCGGTACGTGGGTTGATGGTACGACACCTGGTGTTACCCAACGATATAAGTAACACTGAAAAGGTGCTCAAGTTTCTACACGAGCTATCACCCAATTTATATCTTAGCCTCATGAGTCAGTACTATCCCTCCTACAGGGCAGATGAATATCGTGAGCTATCGCGTCCCATAACATCGTGGGAGTACGATAAGGCGTTGGAGCTGGCAAAGAGATTGGGGTTTCGTGGATATTTCCAACCCTATCTACGGTTAATACATCGAATATAGACGCAAAATGGAAGCCCGTAAAGTGCTCGGTGTAGATACATCATCAACCCAAGTATCGGTGGGCCTCATAGATGGTGATCATGTTGTGTTCGACCATTACGTGGATTTCGGGCAATTCTATTCCGAGAAATTAATAATCGCAATACATAGGTTGATGGAGGATGCAGACGTTAAAATAAAGGAAATTGACCTGTTCGCAGTGGGATTGGGTCCAGGTGCATTCACTGGCCTACGTATAGGGGTGGCAACAGTTAAAGGATTGGCATTTGCACTCAATAAACCAATTGTGGGGATAGGGTCGCTTGATGGACTGGCTATGGAGGTGCAACTCGCCAAGTACCCCATCGTACCCATAGTTGATGGCAAACGTGGCGATGTATTCTATGCAATATACCAGGATGGTGAACGCATTACAAGGTATGAAGTCGATAAGGTGAAGGATTTCCTCAACCGTATCAAATCCGGTGAGTACATATTCGTGGGTGATGGTGCCACCATCTATAGGCAACAGCTTACAAACCTTATGGGCAACCGTGCACATTTCATAACACCCAACCCTATCGCACCAAGAGGTGCAACCATCGCATGGTTAGGTAAGCTAAAATATCAACGTGGTACGCTCGACGATATAAAGAAGCTCGAACCCCTATACCTGCATCCACCGCTTGCACATATGGGTTGACGTTTATCGACAGTGATTATCTTTATATGGGGCTCTGGTGGCTATGCCGGAGGTGAAACACCCGTTCCCATGCCGAACACGGAAGTTAAGCCCTCCAGGGCCGATGGTACTGCCGGGGCAACCCGGTGGGAGAGTAGGTCGCTGCCAGGGCCCCTCAGTGGAAATATTAAATCCTGGGTCCTAATTCTGAACAATTGTGATTGACCCCATTGTATTTCAATTATTTTAAACTCCATCAATGCAGAGGTTCAAGAAAATTCTGAAAGATTGGGGTCCACCCATCTTGATAGTGTTGGTGATACGGTTTTTCATCATCGAACCTTACCGCATACCATCGCCGTCAATGGAGGACACCCTACTTGTAGGCGATTTCCTGTTTGCCACTAAGTTCGATTATGGAGTGAAGTTACCATTTGTACTCACTTGTATAACACCTTGGTGGCAACCCAAACCCCAACGTGGCCAAATCGTAATATTCAGGTCACCGTTCGAGCGTCGCAATATAGTCAAACGCTGCATAGCGGTAGAGGGTGACACCATCGAGATACGTGACAAAAAGGTCTACCTAAACGGTAAGCTGCTGGATGAGCCCTATGTTAAATTCAACGATCCCATCGTATACCCACCATTTAGAATACCCAACTACCAGGAACATTGGGAACACGGTGATTTCAAGCGTTACATAGGGGTGAGGGACAACTTTGGCCCTGTCGTTGTGCCAAAGGGTTGCATATTTGTGATGGGCGATAACCGTGACAACTCATACGATTCACGCTTTTGGGGCCCATTACCCGTACGGTATCTCTTAGGTAGGCCGCTAATCATTTGGCTATCATGGCGACCCGACCTACCCGCATACATATTTTGGAAAAAAATACGATGGCATCGTATCGGTCGCATACTGAGGTGGCGCTAATCTCACCCACCGTACGTGAGCTGTTCGCCAAGCTATCTCACATATTCCCAAACTACAAGGAGCGGATGGGACAACTCGAACTGGCCGACCACATAGAGAGTGCTTTGGAGACATCATCCAAACTCGTCATCGAAGCTGGCACCGGCATAGGTAAGACGCTCGCGTACCTGCTACCCGTTGTGAACTGGGTACTCGATAATGGCAAAGTAGGTGTGATCGCAACATTTACCAAAACACTTCAACATCAGATACTACATCATGATATACCCTGGGTCAAACGTGTGTTGGGTGACTTCACAGTAAGCCTTGCAGTGGGTGCTAATAACTATCTATGTCTAAGACGTTGGAACAAACTATCAGCTGGCGAATTACCACCGAGAATATATGAAAAGCTCAGTAAATGGATAGCCACCACAGATACGGGATTACGTGAGGAGTTTGAGTCTATCGCCACCAAACTTGAAGCTACATATTTTGACGAGATCGCCAAAATACCTGAGCTATGTGCAGGCAAAAAGTGCAAGTTCCGCGATATGTGTTACTACGAACGTGCCAAACGTGTTTGGCGTCAGAGCGATCTCATTATATTGAACCATCATTTGCTGTTTGCTGACCTAAAAATAGGGGGTGCACTTCTACCGCATTACGATGTGCTGGTGATCGACGAAGCGCATAACCTTGAATCTGTAGCGGTCGAGTACTTCGGTATAAGGCTCACTAATTTTCAGCTACCCTATAATTTGAGGTTATTGATACGCGACCTACCGTATCATGAACTCGTCCCCATAGTTACGAAAGTCGAATCCACCAACACACAGCTATTCCATGAAATAGCAACTTCATTTGGCTACGGTACACATAGGGTGACAGCACCACTTAGAATGGGTACAATGCTGTTGGATACACTCGATGAGCTCATCAATGCATTGAAGGAGCTACAAGTCAACACCCCTGAGGAGTATGAACTCAAATCCCGCTATATAACGCGGTTCGATAGCTGGCGCTATGAACTGTCTTGCTTCATGGAGCAAACCCTCACCGCAACCGTGTATTGGGTTGAGGTACGTTCATCGACGAGACGTGATGGTGTGAAGGTTGAACTACACACCGCACCTCTGGATATAGCACCGCACTTACGTGAGTCATTGTGGCAACGTGATATCCCGATAATATTCACATCAGCTACACTTGCAATCGACAATAACCTTGGATACTGGAAATCCACCGTAGGGCTTGACAATACGGTCGACCTTGTACTACCATCGCCGTTTGATTACTACCACAATATGCTCGTATATGTACCAAAATACGGGGTTGAACCCGACCAACCCGGTTATCTGGAATTTGTTGCGAATGAGGTGACCAAACTCATCAAGCTATCACATGGCAAAGCACTCGTGTTATTTACCAATCTTGACACCATGGATAAGGTCTATTCGCTCACGTTATCGAGGTTACCCGCTACCCTACAGCAAACGCTCATGAAACAGGGTGACAGAAGTCGTACCGGGTTGCTCACCAGCATGCAAGAGCTTGGTGGTGTGTTGTTCGGTGCTGATACATACTGGCAAGGTATCGATCTACCTGGGCCATCACTCGTTATGTTGATCATAACGCGGTTACCGTTTAAGGTGCCGGATTCACCCATTGTACAAGCAAAGATTGAGCTGCTCCAATCCCAAGGTGATAACCCGTTCTGGAAGTACCAGCTACCACAGGCGATAATGAAGCTACGTCAAGGGGTAGGTCGTCTCATACGTCGTGAATCCGACTACGGTGTGGTAGCTATACTTGATACCCGTATAATGGCACGCTCATATGGTAAGAAATTTTGGCGTTCACTACCTAAGGTTAAGGTCACACACTCGATAGAAGAGGTCTATTATTTCCTACAGAGTAAGGAAAGGTCGACCAACCCGCAAGCTGATGGATAAAGAGAAGAATTACGAGCTACTGAAAGCTGAAGCACTCAAACATGGTATGACCTTGTTCGGTGTAGCGAACCTCACCGGTGTGGAACTTAACCCCCACCCTGAGATACGTACAGCGATAAGGGATTTACCATATGGTATATCCATCGGATATAGGTTATCACCGCGTGTGCTGGCGACAATAAAAGATAAGCCTACACTAATCTACAAACATCATTACAAAACCGTCAACTGGATACTCGACCAAACTGCAGAGCGGTTAGTCACATTGATACAGCAGCTGGGAGGTGACGCACTTGCCATTCCAGCAAGCCAAACCGTGGACTGGGAAGCACAAGTTGGCCACATATCACATAAACAGGTTGCATACCTTGCAGGCCATGGTTGGATAGGTAAGTCAGGCCTGTTAGTTAACCCCAAATTCGGTGCACAGGTACGCTATGCAACGATATTGACTAACCTACCTCTCAAAACCGACATACCGGTTGATGGCAGTTGTGGCACCTGCCGTAAATGTATAGATGCGTGTCCAGCAGGTGCACTGAGTGAGAAAGGTTGGGACAAAGATAGATGTTTAGCACAGCTTAAAAAGTTTGCCGGTATACGAGGTATCGGGCAATACATCTGTGGGGTATGTATCAAGGTATGTGACGGTAAGCTTGAATAATGTCAGAATATCGTCAAAATGTAGTCACACGTGAGTGGGTGATTATCGCACCTGAACGCAGGGGTAGACCACATGAGGTTAGTCTCACCTTCACGTTGCCTGAGTTAAAAGAATACGATCCAAACTGCCCGTTCTGTCCTGGTGGTGTAAGCGAACACGAGCACACAATTTATGAGCTAAAAGAAGCTGGTGAGTGGGTCCTACGTGTGGTACCCAATAAATACGCACCATGCAGCGAAGCTGGTACACCTCACCGACGGATAGACGGTAATTTTGTCTCAATATCAGGTTATGGTATCGCTGAAGTGGTAATCGAATCACGCAAGCATAACAAGACACTGGCAACCTATTCGTTACATGAGATAGAGAACATACTAACTGCATATCTTGTACGATATCGGGAGTTGACCAAATTACACCCAAAGATCGACCTTGTCACAATATTTCGTAACTATGGCCCGTTAGCAGGTACATCGTTATTGCATCCACATTCACAGATAATAGCAACACCAATCGTACCTGCTGGATTGAGAAACAGCTTCTACGAAGCGCGTCGCTACTGTGATGCATTTGGCACCTGCGTGGTGTGTGATTATATCAAACGCGAGCTCGACCTTGGCACCCGCATAATCTTGTGTAACGAACATTTCGTTGTGTTAGAACCATTTGCTGCACGTATGCCATTTGAGACATGGATAGTACCGCTACGTCATCATGCAGGGTTCGACTTGCGTGATGATGAGCTACCCGCACTTGCTACCGCTATATCCACAACATTCCGTAAGCTGCATAAGCTTATGCATCAACCATCCTATAATTTGATAATCAAAACCGCACCCGTAGGTCAGGAGAACGTTGAACATCTCCACTGGTATATTGAAATACTTGTACGTACAGCTGGCCCGGCTGGGTTTGAACTCGGTTCCGGTATATACATAAATCCGATACCACCAGAAGAAGCAGCAAGTCTATTGAGGGATATCGTCACGTGAGCTCACCATGTAACGTGTCACGAAAAGATACAACTTTTTAAATTAAATTACGTCTTATTTTTAAGCATAAGGAGGTAACATGTGGTATCATATCGTACGCAGAGGATGGGCAAGTGTATCGATCTGTATACTATTGCTTTATAGCTACCCATTACGTGCGGATTCTACCCTAAACGATACGCTCACACTTACGGAATGTATCGAAATAGCGCTAAATAATTCACCCGACCTACGTATAGCACGTAACAACCTACGTGTGGCGGAGCTTAACCTACAGGATATGAAAACAGCCATTGCACCCACCATACAGCTATCGGGTAGCTACGACCTCAACAATGTATATAACAGGCTGGAGTGGACACCCAACCATTACAATCTGGGTATCAACACCACAATCACACCATTCAATAGTGGCAGGAACCTGATAAATATTGCCCAAGCACGCAATTCACTCGCTATACAGCGACAAATCTATCGCAATACCGAACAAACAGTCATACTTAACCTCATACGTAAGTATTTTAACTTACTTAAGTCACAGGCTATGCTCAAACTGTACGAGGAGAATCTCACCCAAAAGAAGCAGCAGCTTGAACTTGCCCGCACAAGGTTTGAGCTTGGGCTTGCACCCAAATCCGATGTATTGAAGGCTGAGGTAGAAGTTACACGTGCTGAGGTCGACCTCACCCAAGCCAAAGGGCAGCTTGAACTCGCCCGTATGGAGTTAAACGATGCTTTAGGTATAGATCTGGATTACCCAATAAAGATCAAACAGGTTGAATCCATAGAGGAACAGCCACCCAGCATAGACTCTTGTATTGCTATTGCACTAAAGGAACGTCCTGACCTGCTCAGGGCGCAATCTGATATCATGAGTAATGTTTATAACCTAAAACTTGCATGGTTGGAAAGGTTACCCTGCTTAACAATTACGGGCAGTTATCATCTTACCGCAGATAGATTCGTATTCGATGGTATACCAGTAACCCGTACCAATCTCAACAGATATAGTGATTGGTCCATATCCCTGGGGTTGAGTTTCCCAATATTTGATGCCGGTAAAACCTGGCATGCCATAAAGATGGCCTCCCTTTATCTTGACAACTCACGCTTAGAGTACGATAAACTGAAACGTTCCGCTATACTTGAGGTACAACTCGCATACGTGGATATGGTGACGGGGTTGAAGAAGATCGAGCTCACCCGCAAGCAACTTAAAGCCGCACAGCTAAGCTACGACATAGCACTTGGTCGCTACAGAGCAGGTATCGCACCCATAACTGAGGTCATAGATGCCAGTATTACACTACTTGATAGCAAGCTAAGCTATACGAATGCAATATATGATTATCTTATTGCTAAGTCCAGGTTGGCAGTTGCTATGGGACAATTACCTTATAAGCTGGAGGATTAATGCGCAATAGGCTGTTTGCAGTGATTGCCGCAATCGTGGTGATAGTTGTGGGCTTGGTACTGTGGAAAGCACGTCATCATGACACCGCGATGGATAAGTTAAAATTATCCCAAGCCATCGCTAAACGTGGCTCTATCATCCTTAAAGTAACAGAAAGCGGTAGGGTTGAACCACTGACCATGGTCAACATCAAGTCCGATTTCGCCGGTGAGATCAAATCCCTACTTGTAGATGAAGGTACCGTAGTGGAGCCCGGTGATACACTCGCAATCATACAACTGGAAGCTACACAATCACAACAGGTAGCCACCGCATGGGCTACCCTACAACGTACGAAGCTGGAACTCGAATCCGCACACCGCGATCTGGAGCGCAAGCGTACGCTGTTCGAGAAAGGCTTCATCGCCAAAAAGGAGGTTGAGGATGCTGAAAAACTCTATGAAGATTGTAAAATCAACTATGAGTTAGCCCAACGTCAGCTTAAGCTATTACTTGGCGGTGCTGATATCAACCCAGAAGAACTTACAGCTGACGAAGTTACTTTGATAGCGATCAAGTCACCTGTATCCGGTGTCGTAATAAATCTAAACGTCGAAGAAGGTGAGATGATCACCTCTGGTACACGCACGTATGGTGGCGGTACCGTACTTATGACTATAGCGGATTTGAGTAAGATGATAGTTAAGGCCAAGCTCAACGAAATAGACGTAGCTAAAGTGAAGGTTGGCCACCCTGTACGGATTGGGTTCGATGCCATACGTGGTAAAGTCTACCATGGAAAAGTAAGAAAGATATCACCCACCGGTACAGTCGAACAGAACATCGTTGTATACCCTGTAGAAGTCGATATACTTGATGCAGATTCGCTAATCAAACCCGGCATGACAGCCGATATCGATATAATCGTAGGTGAAGCTCATAACGTGTTGCTGGTACCTAAAACTGCTATCATCGAACGTGATGGCCACAAATTCGTAAAAGTGCTACACCATGGTACACCACATCTACAACCAGTAGTTACAGGGTTGGAGGATGACGTTAACGTTGAGATCAAACATGGTCTATCCGAAGGCGATACAGTGCTCCTGCAACCAATGATAGGGTTACCAACGTCATTGGGCCAATACAGGAGACCATCATCACGTGGTATACGTAGATGAAGAAGCCACTCATCCATGTGAACAAGGTAACCAAAATCTATCGTATCGGTAAGCTTGAGGTTATAGCCCTACGTGAGGTATCGTTTGATATCGAACGTGGTGAGTTCGTTTCGATAATGGGGCCTTCAGGTTCAGGTAAGACCACACTCATGCATATATTGGGATGTTTGGCACGTCCCACATCCGGCGAGTATTATCTTGATGGACGGTTGGTGAATACCCTTGATGATAACGAGCTGGCCCTCATCCGTAACCAACGTATAGGGTTCGTTTTCCAGTTGTTCAATTTACTACCGAGGATGACCGCACTCGATAATGTCGAACTCCCCATGCTATACTCAGGTGTAAGTGGTGACGAACGTAAGTCACGTGCAAGGCTTGCACTTGAAGCGGTAGGTTTGAAAGCACGTACATACCATTATCCAAATGAACTCTCAGGTGGTGAACAACAACGGGTAGCTATCGCACGTGCGTTGGTGAACGATCCCGAGATACTGTTAGCCGATGAGCCCACTGGTAACTTGGACTCACAATCCGGTAGAGAGGTAATGTCAACGTTCAAATCCTTACATGAGCAAGGTAAAACCGTAATCGTTGTGACACACGATCCTGAAGTTGCCAGCTACGCAGATAGGGTGCTACACATAAGGGATGGCAAAATAGAGAAAGATGAGCGATTACGTTCACATAAAATATATGTAGGGAATAACAAACCTGTTAGCCATCCCAAAAACAGCAGCTTCCTGGGTAGCTTACTTACGGGGTTGGTTTCCGGCTATCGTGCAATACTACACAACAGGTTACGGTCATTGCTTACGGTGCTCGGTATCGTGATAGGTGTAGCCGCTGTCATCGGTATGCTCGGTGTCGGTGAAGGTGCCAAACGTCACATAACAACAGAGATCGAGAAACTTGGTGCCAATGTAGTCATGGTATTCAATATGCCACCAAGGACCAAAGAGGAGGCACTCGAGTGGCGTGGCAGATCCAAAGGGCTCACCTATGCAGATGCCATAGCTATCAAGGCTAAATGTACAGCTGTCGACTATGTAGCACCCGAAATACGACGTAATGTGGTTGCCCGGTACCTTGATAACGAATACGAGGCTGAGGTTATAGGTACCACCCCAGAATATCAGCTGATACGTAACCATTGGCCAGAATATGGTAGGTTCATCAACGAAGACGATCTTGAGAGTTGGGCCAAAATCTGTGTACTTGGCAAGAATGTCAAGAAGGAACTATTTGGTGACGAAGACCCCATAGGTAAAGAGATCAAGTTAGAAGGTGAGCGTTTCACAGTTGTTGGTGTGATGCAGGAAAAGGGAGCATTTGGGTGGCTAAGGTTTGACGACCAGATTTTCGTCCCCATACTTACGATGCAGAAACGGTTCACAGGTGACGATAGGGTACAGATGATATTGGTGCAATCCAAACCCAATCTGGCAGACACTGCCAGCCAGCAGGTACGTCAATTGTTACTTGATAGACACAACAAGGTTGAGGATTTCGCCATCCGCAGCCAGGAAGAGTTTCGTCAAACCATCGAGAAAACTGTTGGTACGTTCAAAATAATGCTTGCAGGTATAGCAGCTATATCGCTAATTGTTGGCGGTATCGGTATAATGAACATAATGTTGGTCTCAGTAACCGAACGTACACGTGAGATAGGTTTACGTAAAGCGGTGGGTGCACGTCGACGTGATATCATGATACAGTTTCTGATAGAATCAACCATGCTATCGGTTACGGGTGGCATAATAGGTATATTGTTGGGTACACTATTCGCTAATACGATTGGCAATTTGATGGTAGGTGCAGGTATGTTTGGGCCACCTCGGTTATGGGGTGGTGGCCAATCGGTGGTTACGTTCAGCTCTGTCTTGCTTGCGTTTATGTTTGCAGTCACTGTGGGTATATTCTTTGGCATGTACCCCGCACGTAAAGCTGCATGCATGGATCCAGTCGAGGCCCTACGTTACGAGTAGCTCACTATTGGCAACCACGATCTGTCGTAAATTTTAATAAAGGAGGTACCATGAGCTGGCTACTGGTGTTCCCACTTCTCTTAGTAAGTAGCCCATATGGAGATAGTACACTATTGCTATCAGCTCCCGATATTTGTAACCATACTATTGTCTTCGAATACGGTGGCGATCTGTGGTTGGTACCCGATACCGGTGGTATTGCCAGAAGATTGACCTCAGATGAGGGGTTCGAATCCAACCCCAAGTTTTCACCCGATGGTAGGTTCGTAGCGTTTAGTGGTCATTACGATGCAGATAACTTCGATGTATACGTGATACCTGTAGATGGTGGCCCTCCGTTGCGGTTGACGTACCATCCAGCTTCCGATAGGGTAATAGGGTGGACACACGATGGCAACCATGTGCTATTCATATCACGGCGTACACATTGGTGTCAACCACGCCTGTATAGGGTATCGCTGGAGGGCGGTCTACCGGAGGAGCTACCCCTACCCGTAGTCTATTGGGCAAGCTTTTCACCCGATGGTAATAAGGTAGCTTTCAACCGTCGTCCTGCGCGATTGGGGTGGCGCAACTATCGTGGTGGCCAGGTACCCGACGTATGGATATACGATTTTGACCGCGATACAGCGTATAGGGTAACGGATTGGGAGGGTACCGACATATGTCCACTTTGGTACAAAGATAAGATATACTTTTTGTCTGATAGAGATGGTAAGCTCAACATTTACTGTTATGATACCAACACCGGGGTTATACGTAAGGTAACCGATCATCAGGATTTCGATGTCGAGTTGCCAAGTTTAGGTGGCTCAAAAATCGTCTACCAATGTGGTGGCACATTATGGGTGTTAGATCTCACAACCGAAAGATACCATAGATTGAAGATCAAGGTACCGGATGACTACAAGTTTGTACGTCCAAGATACGAGGATGTTTCAACCCTTGTGGATTGGTTCGATATATCACCACACGCCAAACGTGCCGTGTTGGTTGCACGTGGTGATATATTCACTGTACCCAAAGAGAAAGGCCCAGTACGTAATATCACCTGCACAGCTGGTACCCGTGAACGCTATGCGGTATGGTCACCCGATGGTGAATGGATAGCGTATCTATCGGATGAGTCCGGTGAATACGAAATATACATACGTAAAGCTGATGGCACCGGTGACGCAACCCGTATCACCTATGATGGTGAATGTTACCGTTGGCCATTGGTGTGGTCACCTGACAGCAAGAAACTGCTATATTCGGATAGCAAGTTGAGGTTATTCTATGTGGATATCGATAATAAAAAACCAGTGTTAGTTGATACCTCAGCAGTCGATTACATATGGAGTTATTGCTGGTCACCCGATAGTCGGTGGCTCGCCTACATCAAGCAGAACGATAACTGGTACGGATCGGTTTACCTTTATTCGGTGGAAACTAAAGAATCTTATAAGATAACCACAGATCTATACGATGACGATGAGGTATGTTTTGATCCCTCCGGTAAGTACCTTTATTTTATCTCATCGAGAACGTTTACCCCCGCACGTGGTGATTTCGGTGAGCTCCGAGTTTACCCTGCTACTCAGAACATATGTTTGATCACATTACAGGCAGACATACCATCACCATTCCTACCCAAGAGTGACGAAGAGCTACCCGAAGAAGAGAAAGAAGAACCCGAGGAACCCGAAAAGAAGCCCCCTGAAAAGATAGAAATCGATCTCGAAGGTATATCACAACGTGTAGTAGCTGTACCGATACCTGCTGGCAATTACTCAGGTTTGGCAGCTACCGAAGATAAAATATTCTACTTAGAGCGTACGGATTTTACATCCAGGAAGCATAAATACAATTTACACGTGTATGATATCGAAAACCAGAAAGACCATGTATTGATTGAAGGTATAGATGGGTATAGGGTATCAGAAGACGGTAAGTATGTACTGTATAAAGCTGATAATACATTCGGTATCATCGAGGTGAACGATACTCAGTATAGTGTCGGTGACGGTAAGCTCAAAACTGACAAGCTGAGGCTAAAGGTCGATCCCCGCCAGGAATGGTGTCAAATGTTACACGAAGCGTGGCGGTTGGAACGCGATTTCTTCTACGATACCAACATGCACGGCGTGGATTGGCACGGCTTGTATGAGGTTTACAGCAAATTCTTACCTTATGCAGCTGATAGGTACGACTTGAATTACTTAATAGCGGGTATGTTACGTGAGTTGGGTGCCTCACACACGTATGTATGGGGTGGCAAGCTACCACAGAAGGAGGTAAAGGTTGGCTTATTAGGTGTGGATTTCGAACTCGACCCCACCACTGGGTTCTATAAGTTTAAGAAAATCTACAAGGGAGAAAACTGGCAAGAAAAGCGACGTGCACCACTCACAGAACCTGGTGTAATGGTGAAGGAAGGCGAATATCTCATAAAAGTTGAGGGTCAGCTCGTCCGATATCCGGATAACCCCTACAAATATTTTGAAAACACCGTAGATAAACAGGTGAGGCTTGAGGTCAACGACAAACCCATCGTAAAGGGCACACGTACGGTGGTGGTCAAACCCATCAGCTTAGGTAATGAGCTGGAGCTACGATACCTTGACTGGGTGGAGACCAACCGCCACAAGGTAGAAACTGCCACCAACGGACGTGTAGGTTACATACATGTGCCGAACACCGCTACGTGGGGGTTGAAGGAGTTTGGCAAGTATTTCTTTGCACAATCCAACAAGGAGGGTTTAATAATCGACGTACGTTACAATGGTGGTGGGTGGTCACCCGCTATGTTTATGGATTACCTACAACGTAGGCCGTTGGGTGAGTTCGTCTCACGTGTGGGGCAGCCAAGTATCGATCCTTTTGTTAAATTTCATGGCAAACTCGTATGCATTATTAACGAATATGCAGGATCAGGTGGTGATATGTTCCCATACTACTTCAGGGAGCTGGGGCTTGGCCCACTTATTGGTAACCGTACTTGGGGTGGACTTATCGGATGCTGGGGGTGGCAGCTTATGGATGGTGGCTACATAACGGTACCGGTGGGGAGGTTCCGTGACTTAAAGGGTAACTGGGTGATAGAAAACGAAGGTGTCACCCCTGATATACCTGTGGATGATAGACCTGACCTACTCACCAAAGGATACGATCCACAACTGGAGAAAGCGATCGAAGTGATACTCCAGAAGCTACGTGAGTAACCACGAAGGTACCGAGGGGTTGTACCCCTCGGTTAATATCAATAGCGTAGGTGACGAATCCGCTTGCTGAACTCTTCAGGTGTAAGCTCTTTCTTGCTGAGCTTAACCAGATCGCCTTTCTTTGCCTGCAGTATAAAAGTTGGCCCCTCACGTGTCATCGATATACCAATGTTTACATAATCGTGCTCTTTGAGTGAGACAAGCGTCCCGCTGTACAATGCAAGTGTTTCGATCAGCTCACGTTCTTTGGCTTTAATGCGATGTTCGACTTCTTTTCTGACCTTCAGCTCAATACGCCCTCTTAGTGATTTCAATGATTCCAATACATGCCGTATACCCCTACCGTAATAGAGGAAGTACGCACCATCATCCGGTAAATACAATGCCATGCTTTCAGGTGAATCTATCGTCTCCTTGAGTATAGCACCCATCACACGTACGTCACGCGGTAGATCACGTATCTCGGTTACCTTGATCTTAGCTCGTAAAGCTTTCTCACTTAACTTACCCGACTTGTACTTGTCGAGGTCTGCCTTCTTTATAGAGAAGACCACCACCTGAGGACCCTCTCCCTCTTCCTTGAGCAGTCCCTCAAAGCTTGGGTATTCGTAACGTAATGCTACACGTATTCGTTCATTTCTATCAAGATATGGAAACGCAATAAGATAATGGCAAAAGAAATCCTTAACACGTACCTCCAAGGTTTCAGCTGGTGTACCCAACAGCAACGGTACATTAACCACGAATATCAACCCCTTTTCGGGAAAGTAGAAGCCCTCAACTTTACCGAGAAACCCTTCCACAGTATGGGTACCGAGTACCACTTCCTCAAGTATTACTTCCGATATCTCTATATCACGATGTAGCTTAGACAATGGTGGGTTACTATTCTCACCATGAAGTGACCCTGCAATCACTGCGACAACAATAAGCGGTGGGATTAACTTTTTCATCTTTCACCTCCTTTCTCAAGGTAAAGGCTCATCGTGTAAAAATTATCTGCCCAACGGGCTTCAAGTTGGCCAATAATTTCGGCAAACACCGTCAATAACCGTTCATCACGTGCATCTAACACCTCCTGTATATACTGTTCGTTAGCTCTATGTGGTAACACCGAAAAAGAGACCTCCCACGATCGCGTTACGCCATCATAGTGGAACCTTGAGTTAAATATCGCCAAAATTAATAACACACCAGCAATCGCATAACCGATAGACCTTACCACCGATATACGTGTACGATGACGTACCTTCTTAATGGGTGCTGATATCCAGTTATCACGTAACATATTGACTATCGATACAAGTGACTTACACTCAGCGTTGCATGACTTACATGTTTTCAGGTGTTCACGAACTTCACGTTGTACGGGTTCGGGCAACTCACCAAATATATAAGCGATTAATTTCTCTTTTACTGTTTCGCAATCCATCATACCTCCTTCATACCCCAATCCTCCAAAATTTGCTTCAACTTTTTAAGCCCATTGTATAGACGGGTTTTTATGGTACTTTCAGGTTCGTCCAGCACCTCAGCTATCTCACGGAACTTCATATTTTCGTAGATCTTCATGACAACCACCGTACGTTCCTTATCAGATAGCTGGTTTAACGCTTGCTGGATGGCGAGCTTCGTTTCCCAGTTCGGTGTAAAAGAAGGTTCAACAATATCGTCGAGTGCAAGCGGTTCACGCTGCTTATCACGTAAGTGATCGAATATCAAATTAGTCGCTATTTTATATATCCAAGTGGCAAAGTATCGTGGTTCCCTCAATTGCTGTAGCTTGAAATATGACTGTACCATCGTTATCTGTGTGATCTCAGTTGCCAGCTCCATGTTGAGTGTTGCCCTATACACATAGTTCAGTATCTTCGGGTACCATTCTCTTGCTATCCTATCAAACGCTTTCTTATCACCCTGCTGTGCACGTAGAACCCATTCCTCTCGCATCCTTATAGGTTAGACGTAAATTTGGGATAAAAAGTTGACAGTTACCTTAACCTGCAGCCAATCGCTTGCTTACCAACGTATAAGCTATGTTTTCAACTGCTTCATGGTCATCTATGGCAGCTACCACTCGTATGTACTCCATGTCACTCCTTGATACTAAATGAACTCATTGATCACATCCAGATAGGCTTCGTTTAACCCACCCAACCTATATATCACCGCTTCATCAACCCCACATTCAGATGCTATCTTCAGGTCATGATACAGAGCTTCCGGTGACAGTAGCCTCTCCAATTTAGTCACCCCTTTAGCTATACAACCTAACCCAATCTTAAATCTTACCCCATATTTCTCAACCCCTGTCTCACATACCTTACGTAATAGGGTCTCACGATACTGTTTACGTAGCATTATGCTTGTGTAAACCATCTTGATACACTCAACCTCACCTACGTAAGATAAGCCCAACGCCCTTAGTTGCTCATCGACAGCTGGTTTCTCACACAATATCACCTGCGGGCGAGCTTCATCTATGAACCGCTGTATCATTGCCTTATTTCGGGTAAAATCTTTCCATCCCACTACATAACGCCAGGGTGCCACCAATGGAGGTTCGAGATCCAGCATCACCTTTATATCTTTGTCCCATATCTCATCTAATGCACGCCTGAGTGCACAATGGCTTGCCAACGGTGATATCCAGTAACCCTCAAACTTACGCAACACTATCCAGTACACTGTATCATGTGGCTTTATGAACTCCTGCATGTGTTCAAACTCTGTATAACTGTATGCCGCTACATAAACCGTAGTTTGGTAGCCAAGCATATCAAGTTTAGTAAGATTTTCAAGCGTAGGGAATTCTTCAAAGAAGCTAATTCTCATAATTACATGTTAATTAAGTGATGACAACCTTTAGATCATCCTGCAGACGTTAATAAAGGTTATCCGACCTCTGGTAACCCCAACAGTGATCTTATTTTGTGCTCAAGCTCCTGCACAAGCTCAGGATGTTCCATCAAGAATTTAATAGCATTTTCACGCCCCTGCCCCAGTTGCAGGTCACCATATGCGTACCAGGCGCCCGATTTCTTGATAATCTTATGTTCAACACCAAGGTTAAGTAGCTCGGATTCACGTGATATCCCTTTACCATAATATATGTCGAACTCCGCTTTCTTGAATGGAGGTGCAAGCTTGTTTTTGACAATCTTTACACTCACTTTGTTACCGATAATCTTATCACCTACCTTGATTTGATCCAATCGCTTCATCTCCATCCTTACCGTGGAATAAAACTTGAGTGCCAACCCCCCCGGTGTGGTCGTTGGTGTGCCAAACATCACCCCTATTTTGTATCTTACCTGGTTAAGAAATAACGCACACGTACGTGACTTCGATATAGCGGCGGTAAGCTTACGTAATGCCTGTGACATAAGGCGTGCCTGCAACCCTATATGTGCATCTCCCATCTCACCTTCTATCTCAGCACGTGGTACCAACGCAGCTACCGAGTCCACCACTATCACATCAACCGCACCACTACGTGTGAGCGTCTCCGCTATTTCAAGCGCCTGCTCACCAGTATCAGGTTGTGAGATGAATAAGTCGTCAACATTCACACCCAAATTACGTGCATATTGGGGATCGAGTGCATGCTCTGCATCAATATATGCAGCTATGCCACCGCGTTTCTGTGCCTCCGCTACTATATGTAATGCAAGTGTAGTCTTACCACATGCTTCGGGCCCAAATATCTCGATCACCCTTCCACGTGGTACACCTCCAATACCAAGGGCTGCATCGAGTGCAAGTGAACCTGTGGGTATCACCTCACCCGTTTCTATAACAGGACGTTTCTCACCCAACCGCATAACGGTACCACGTCCAAATTGTTTATCAATTTGTTTAAGTGCTTCCTCTAAGACTTTTAACTTTTTATCCTTATCTTCCATCATACCTCCTATTCCAAAATAACCGCTTTTATTTTAAGGTCAAGCACCATAATTGACGGGATGCCCAAAATTCCGATATTTAAGATGCTAAAAAGGAGGCTGGATGAAGAAACTGTCCACACTGTTAATCATAGTACCTGTAGTACTTAATGCGATGATCATGCGTGTAGGTAAGGAAGAAGCTTACCCCACACTACGGGCAGCTATATTTTCTGCATTCGAAGGTGACACGATCCTGCTTACAAAGGGTGTATATACTACACCGCTCAAGCTGACGTTCGGTATCACGATAATGGGTGAACAGCGTGACTCCACCATAGTGCGGGCTGAGCAAACCGCTGTGATAGTGAGCTCTGACATCAAATTAAATGTCGAAAATCTAACCCTCGAGACTGAAGCCCCCGACCTCCCTATAGTGTGGCAATCCGCAGGCAAATTGACACTTAAAAACTGTCTCCTACGTGGAAGTAACGTCGATGCCATATATGCGTCTGGAGGTAGCCTAACGCTTGACAACTGTACGATTACACAGAACCACAAGTCTGGCGTAATAGCACGTAATGCTAACCTCAACATTATTGGGTCGAATATTACTCACAACGGTATAAACGGTATCGTGGCATTAAAATGTCAACTCACGCTCAATAACGTGCAGGTTACGGATAACGGGATATCAGGGGTGGTTGTTGACTCTTGCGAGAATATTCTCATCAAAAACTCCGTATTTGAGAGAGATTCAGCCACCGCCATCTCTTTCCAGAATAGTAGCGGTAGGATCGAAACCATTACTGCCAAGGCAAATGGCATTGGTATTCGGGTTACCAGTGGCAGCTTAGAAATAGATCATGCCCAACTCACAGATAATATCAAGTATGGGTTATGGGTGCTCAACCATGGTGTAGCCACTGTCAAAGCAACCGAATTCCTCAACAACAAGTATGGTATACGTTCGGATAGCGGTAAGTTTGAACTCGATACCTGCAAGATAGTTAGTAACTCACATTATGGTATATACGTGGCAGGTGGTGAATGCTCTGTCTCACACTCCACAATCGCATATAATGGTGCACATGGTATCTACGCAGAAGGTGGTGAAGGTGAGCTCACTTATAACCTGATCTATCGTAACAACAAGCATGGTATCAAACTGAAGGGTGTATCCACATACCTTATCAAAAACAACACCATAACCTATAACAATGGACATGGTATACTCGCATATGAAGGGGCGGCACCTCAGATCATAAACAACATTGTTGCATTCAACAACTGGGGTATCGTAACACAGGTGAAAGATGCCGCACCCGGTAACCCAACGCTTTCACACAATAACGTATACAAGAATGGGCAGGTGGATTGGAGTGCCAACCTACAGCATCCTACTGATATATCTGTGGACCCACAATTTGTGAACCCCGAACAGAATGACTTTCATTTAAAAGCTACCTCACCTTGCTTAAATGCGGGTGAAGGTGGCACCCCTATAGGTGCATTAGGTGAAAAGGAGGAATAATGGCAATTTTGATAGCCATCATCGTATTTTTTGTAATCATACTATTAGCTAACGCTATCAAGGTGTTACGTGAGTACGAGCGTGCAGTCGTATTTAGACTTGGTCGCTTAATAGGGGTTAAAGGGCCCGGTTTGATCGTCATTATACCATTCATCGACCGCGTACAGGTGGTATCACTACGTACTGTAACACTTGATGTACCGCCACAGGATGTGATCACCCGCGATAATGTTTCAGTAAGCGTAAACGCAGTCGTATACTTTCGTGTGATGGATCCTGCCAAAGCTGTTGTTGAGGTCGAAGATTACTTATATGCGACATCACAGTTAGCGCAAACCACATTACGGAGTGTACTCGGTGAAGTTGAACTCGATACACTATTAGCAGAACGTGAGAGGATCAACCAGCGACTTCAACGTATAATAGATGAAGCCACCGACCCATGGGGGGTAAAAGTCACCACAGTAGAAGTTAAACATGTAGATTTACCTGAGGGCATGAAACGTGCCATGGCAAGACAAGCGGAAGCCGAACGTGAACGACGTGCCAAAGTTATAAGTGCGCTTGGTGAATATCAAGCTGCTGAGAAACTACGTGATGCAGCCAAAGTCATGAGCGAATCCCCCATAGCAGTGCAGTTGCGGTTCCTGCATTCACTTACTGAGGTATCGGCGGAGAAGAATTCAACCATCATCTTCCCTGTACCGATAGATCTGCTTGCACCATTTGCAAATAAGTGGCGTCAATCCATAGGCGAGGAATCGAAAAAATAAAGCTACCAGACGACTTCGTAACACGTTATAAGGAATTGTTAGGTAAGGAGTGGCCCATTTTCTATGAGTACATTTTCCGTCCGCTACCTATTAGTTTGAGGGTTAACCCGTTGAAATGCAACCCATCGCATATCAAAGAACGGTTGGAAATGGAGGGGTTGCAACTCATCCCCATACCGGGGATACCGTTTGCCTATGTTGTAAAGGGGGTTGGTGCACACCATAAAATAGGTAACCTTATATGGCACTTTCTTGGCTACATCTACGTACAGGAGGCTGCATCTATGTTACCTCCGGTGGTGCTTGACCCACAACCTGGCGAGTATATACTCGACTTGGCCGCAGCCCCAGGGTCGAAAACCACACAGATAGCAGCAATGATGGGCAACACCGGTGTCATAGTGGCTAATGACATACGGATTGACCGCATAAGTGCACTTTCGTCGAACCTCGATCGCTTAGGTGTTATCAACGTAATGGTGACGAAGCTCGACGGCCGTCGTATGGGTAGATTATTTACGAACTTCTTCGATAAGGTGCTCGTAGATGTACCATGTTCGGCTGAGGGTACCTCACGTAAATCACCCGAGGTGTTCAGCTTCTGGAGTGTAGCCAACATCAACAAGATGCAACGCATACAGATACCACTACTGGTGGCAGGCTTCAAGGCATTGAAACCCGGTGGCCAGCTCGTGTATTCCACCTGCACTTTAGCACCCGAGGAGAACGAAGCCGTGATCAGTTACTTGCTCGAACACTATCCAGCTACCGTGGAGGAGATACGGATTGAAGGTTGGCATCACCATGAAGGTATCACCGAATGGCAAGGCCGTAAATTTCATCCCGATGTTACAAAATGCTGGCGTCTGTATCCGTTTGATAACGATACTGAAGGGTTCTTCTTATGCCTTATACGTAAATTGGCACCTACACCTGGGGAGCCGTTCGAGCTACCACGTACCAAACATAAAGCGTGGCCTCCCGACAAGGTGTTATGGTCCAAATATGGGTGGCCAGAATTTGCCGATGTACAATTCTATGCATCCGGTGATAAAGTATGGGTGATGAGTGAACAACTTTTTGCGTTTGAGTTTGAACATTCCCTACGACGTGGGTTGCTGTTTGCACGTAAGATCAAAAACGAATATAAGCTTACCACAAATGCAGCACAGCTATTTGGCAGATATGCAACCACCGGCTACGTGTTGATATCACGTGAGCTTGCAGAACGTTTCATAAGGGGTGAAGACATCCCCTGGCATGAGAAAGTTGAAAACGGTAAATGGATCATTGTTAGATGGGACAAATATCCATTAGGTATTGGCTCGATCATAGGCGATCGTATAAAGAATCAATTACCACGCTCCAGACGTGTGGTAGAAAATTTGCTACGATTGCGATGAAAATCATATGTATAGATGGTGGTGGTACCCACACACGTATACTTGTGGTAACCGACGATGGCGAATTCTTATCCGAGCATATTGAACCCATAAGCTTAAACTTCAGCGTATTAGGTGAGGCCAAGTTCCGCGATACCATAATACAGCTGCTTAGTGGTTACAAAAACGATACCGTGGTACTGGGGTTAGCGGGTGCCGGTCGTACCGCTGAACAACGTCGTATACGTGAGATTATGCAACAGCTTGGGTTCACATCGATCGCTATCTACAGTGATGTGGAGATCGCATTCCATGGTGCGTTTCTTGGTCACCCCGGCATACTTGTGATCGCAGGCACCGGTAGCATCGCATATGGAGAATATAGGGGACGTAAAGCGCGTGCAGGTGGTTGGGGTTACTTGTTGGGTGACGATGGTAGTGGCTTCTGGATAGGCCGTACCGCCATACGTAAGGCGTTGGAGTACCTCGAACGTGGTCAACATAATCTGCTAACAACCACAATCATGGAGATGTTTTCAGTAAGCGATTGGTATGATATCCTTACACAAATCTATCAGAGTAGCTCGCCAGTTAGTAAAGTTGCGAGCATCGCACCCAAGGTGTTCGAACTCACAGATACGTGTGATGAAGCACGTCAAATCATACAGGAAGCGGGTCGCAGATTGGCACATCTTGTGGACAGGGTAGCGACTAACCTTTCATATGAGGGTAAGCTCACCATCCGCTATACTGGCGGTATATGGAAGAATAAAGCAAAAATACTGCCAAGCTTCGAAGCTGAGCTCCAAACTTTAGGCTGGCAGTTTGAAGTCTATCCCCCATTAGCAGATCCGGTTTGGGGTGCAGCCTTCATTGTGGCCCAAGAAAGGGGGTTAGATGAACTCAGGTATCGAATATTAGAGCGGTTCGCCAGTTAGGTGGCGGCCCCTCTATTTTAAGCCTATGATAGGTGACTGCTTTGATACCCAGCTCAAGTACATGGCGGTTGGGGTCGTAAGGTTCACCGTATGCCTCACCGATGTACCTTTTATCGGTGAGTTCAATAGTTTTAAACTGACAGAATAACTGTCTATCGACCTCAAACCTATAGAGTAGCTCAGCTAACCAATCATGCAGCATATCCTCGTATGTATCACCATGTACTTCGATAACCACCTTATGGATAGGGTTGACACCTTCGGGTGCAATTAACTGAAACATACCACGGGCAGCCTCTTCGAACAGCTCAGCTAAACTATCAGCCCATACCTCGATACCTGCATCCGCTGTGTGTGGTATGATTTTGAACCCCATGCAATTAAAATACAGCAGTCTGGTAAATTATCAATCACAGCATCACATATTGTTGACGTACCAGAATATACGTTACCCATAATAGATGAAATTCCTACATGTGGCTGACCTACATCTTGGCAAAACCTTAAAGGATGCACCCGATAGATATTACGATTTTTTTGATGCATTTCGCAAAGTTGCCGAATTCGCGATCGACAACCATATTGATGTGATATTAGTTGCAGGTGACCTATTCCACAAACCTCAGGTATCACCAAGAATACTATCGGATACGATCGATATACTCAACTTATTACGTGAGCATAATATAGATGTTATAGCCACGTTTGGTAACCACGACAACATCGGTACACGTGAAGGCTCGTGGCTCGAGTTCCTATCGTTACGTGGTTATATTAAGTTTCTGCGACCATTCAACACCGAGCATGGGGTTGAACTCATACCATGGGATGACGAACGAAAGATTGGCTCATTCATTGATATCGGCAACGTACGGATATATGGGTTAGGTTATTTCGGTACACAGGCGGGTGAAATCATACGTGAGCTGTTACCACACATCGATACCACCAGAGAGAACATATTGCTACTACATGTGGGGGTAAACGAGTATCGTACATTAATAGATGTGGGTAAAATCGACAAATCCGAGCTTATACCGCTTAAAGATTATTTCCGTTACGTAGCGCTCGGCCATGGTCATAACAACTACGAGGTGGATGGCTTTGCATATAACCCAGGTGGGTTAGAGAATGTCAATTTCGGTGAAGAAGACAGCACCAAAGGGTTCTATGTGTTCGAACTTGGTAAACCACCTGAGTTCGTACCAATAGATCAACTCCGAAAACGTCGCCCCATGTATCAGGTTTTTGTCAACCTAACAGGTGTACACCTCATAGAGGATGTAGAGACCAAGGTGTTGGATAAGTTGACACAGGTTGCACCCACAAAAGATGCACTCCTGCAGGTCACCCTACAGGGGAGGTTAAACCTACATCCATCGGAGATCAAAAGGGAGCGACTCAAAAAACTGATAAACGATAGATTCACCCCCATGAGCACACATATAAGGGTAGAAGTCACTACGTTCAGTGATACAGAAGGCGAAGAGCTACCATTACACCAACTTATACGTGATACAATACAGACGATGATAGATGAGTCACCCGAATATCGACACTTAAAGGATAAATTGACAGACATTGTGCTTAAGCTCAAACAACTTACGCTCAACGAAACCGTAAGTGAAACCGAAGTCATAGAGGAACTAAGAAAGGATAGCAATGTACTTAAAGAGTATAGAGATAAAGAACGTCAAATCTATAAGGGAGATCAGCTTAAACTTTGGTAGCGGCATACAGGTCATATGTGGGGCTAACGGTGTAGGTAAATCCACAATATTTGAATCCATAGCTTATACGCTGTTCGATGTACCAGCTAAGAAGTTTGTGGGCAATATCAAGAACTTCTTAGCATTCGGTACAAAGAAAGGTGAAATAAGCATCATCTTTGTCGGTAAAGATGGTAAAGAATACAAAATACGACGGTTCTTGCCGAGCGGTCATCGTATACTTTACGAGTACAATTTTGGTAACTGGTCTGAAAAGGAGACACGTGACGCACAGATAAACGCCATCGTTAAGGAGCTGTTGGGGATCGATCCCACCCGTGCATTGGATAAGGAGTTCGAGTATGTCATTGGACCATTTCAGGGTAGGTTCCTTTATCCATTCAACGAATCCGGTAAAGAACGTACCGATAGCTTCGAGAAGATACTCGGTATAAGTGAATTCCGTGAAGCATTCAAGGCTACACAACGACATGCAAGCTTAATAAAGAGCAAAATAGAGGAGCTCACCCACCGTATAGCGGATCTCGGTGACATAGATGGTGAGCTGGATAGCAAGCATCGAGAGTATCAGGAGGTGCTCAACAAAATAAACCATGACAAAAAGATGCTCCAGCAGCTACGTACAGAGATCGACAAGCTTACCCAAGAAGTGAGTGAACTCGATCAGCTCAAAAATTCAATACATGAGCTGGAACTATCTATCAAACATGAGGAGGGCAACCTTAAAGCAATCAATAGTGAGCTACAGAAGTATCGTCAAGATAAAATGGTTATCACAGAAGCACGTACACAGATGGAGAAGCTACACCCTTATTATGAACGCTATCGTGAGATAGAAAGGTCAATAGAGGAGTTAAACCGCTCGTTACAGGAGAGGGACGAGCTCACCCAGAAATTGACCGAATACGAACGTCAACAGGTGCAGCTCGAGACCGAAATAAAGGAGTTAACCAAAAAACTGGACGACCTTAAGAAAGACATAGATTTGCTCAACCAAGAAAAACAGCAGCTGGATGGCGAGCTCTCCCATAAAGATGAAGTTGAACACTCACTTACACAGCTTATGCAGCTACAGAAGCGGTTGGAGGCATTAAAATCAGCCAAGGTCACGCTGGAGGAGAGGTTGCGGTTCACAGTCGAAGGAGAGGATAAACTCCGTTCAGGTATATGCCCAATATTTAACGAAGCATGTCCAATAGCTGATAGTGTGGATCTAACCGCGAAAAAGAAACAGTTACATGCGGAAATCACTAAATTGAAGGAGGAGATCGAACAACTCGAACCCCAGGTGAATAGGTTAGACGATCTTAAGCTACAGCTGAAGAAGTTTGACCTACTGCATGAACGTAGGGATAAACTACTGGCTGAACTCCATACGAAACATGATATGCTTTCACAGGTTGAGCAAAGGATCGATGAGCTACAGCTTAAACTCAACTTAATCAATAAAGAGCGTAACGAGTTAGCCAATAAGTTGAGTGAGTTTGACAAACTGCAGAAGAGGTTACATGAGATAACAGAAGAAAGCGAGAAACTGAAACCCAGCTTCGAGGAGTACATGAAGCTGACGAAATTTGTCGACCGCGAAAGTGAAGTTAACGCACATATCGGTGAGCTTGAACACCAGCTATCTGAGGTTAAAGCCAGGATAGAGGCATATACTGAACAACTTGAAGCTATGAAGCGTCGGTACGATGAGGTAAAACATAGCGAGAAACGCACACAGCTGGAGAGATTGAAAGCCGACCATAAAGCTTATGAACGTGAGCTCGAGATCTACGAAAGTAACCTGAGATCGTTGGAAGCTGACATCATCAACCTTGAATCTAAGAAGACGAAGCTGGAACAGCTCAAATCCGAAAGAGATGAGTGGCATCATACCCTTGAGTTGTTGCAATTCATAAGGGACCGCATATTCAACAAGATAGGTGAACGTCTATCACAGAAACTACGTACCCGTATAAGCATCGAAGCCAACCGCATCTACCAGGCGATCAGCGATACAGATGAGGAGCTGGAATGGGGTGAAGGATACTCGATAAGGTTAGTCGATTACGTTAACGGTGTACGACGTGTACGTGAAGATATGAACCTATCAGGGGGTGAGTTCATGACTGCCGTGATAGCACTGAGGTTGGCATTACTTAAGGTATGTGGTACAAGGATAGCGTTCTTTGACGAACCTACATCTAACCTCGACACCGAGCATCGTGAAAACCTTGTTGAGGTGTTCAAACGTCTTGAGGAAGGTGGTGACAAACCCTACGACCAGCTATTCCTTATCAGTCACGATGTGAGTTTCACCGAGATCACCGATAACCGTGTGGAGCTGGCAAAGGATCCAATCCGTGGCACATACGTGAAACGATGAACTGTCCTTCATATTGCCTTTTCCCCCAACATCACCATAAACCTTTGTGCATCTTCACGCATATAGACGTTATTGAACATCACATAGTTTACACCTTCCTTTAGCCATGTCTTTAGGGTTGTAAGCTCCTCGTCGGTATACTGGTATCGATACCCACCTTTACCGTGTAACCTATAGTATGTAATCTCGCCCACTGTCTTTTGGCGTTTGAACGGATCAACGCAATCCACCACACCCAACTCCTCACATAGCTCACGTATTTCATCAGGTTGCCACTTACCACGTGGCTCCCACACGTATATAAAATTAGGGTCACGTATCCTATCGAAAAACCTACGCAGGTTGTCTTTGTTCTCATCCGTAGGTTGGAACGCTGCCGGTGACTGAAACACTATCACCTTAGCTTTTAATATGCTTGCAGCTTCCCTTGTCAGCTCCCACGCATGTAGTACCTCAGCTGTAAGCCTGAAATTACCGTACAGCTCAGCTTTACTCGTATCGATACTGGTACGTTTAAGCTTACGATATGTGGGGCTACTCGGTGTATGTGTGATCAACTGCCATGCCTTTATCGTGAACTCAAACCCATCAGGTGCCTCATCACGCCACCTCTTTAGTGTTTCCGGTAGTGGTGGCTCATAGAACGTTTGTTGCACTTCTACCACTTTAAATATCTCGTAATACTGCTTACGTGAGAGAGGGAACCCACAACACCCAACTTTAATCACCATTTACCCAAGTACCTAAGCCCATGCCACCCTATATCGCTACGATAATATACGCCATCAAACTGTATCTTTGGTAGCTCCTCATAAACTTTATCCACTGCAGCTGGCAAATCCTTATCTACTGCAACAACGTTCAACACCCTACCACCAGCTGTCACTATGCGATTATCTTCACGTTTTGTACCCGCGTGAAATACTATTACATTTTCGACATCATCCAACCCCACTATCTCCTTACCTTTTTCGTACTTACCAGGGTAGCCTTTAGATGCAAGTACCACACAGACTGCTGTATCGGGTTGCCATTTCAACCTCACATTTGCCAGCTCACCATCTATCGTCGCAAGTATGGGTTCCATAAGATCCGATCCCAGTAACGGTAATATCGCCTGTGTTTCGGGGTCACCAAATCTTGCATTGAATTCGAGCACTTTCGGTCCCTCATCGGTTAACATCAACCCCGCATACAGTACACCTTTGTATATGACACCTTCGCGTTTCAGCTGCCATATTGTTGGGTTAAATATGTGTTCAAGGATATTCTCGATCTCATCCTTATCCAGAAACGGTACCGGTGCATATGCACCCATACCACCTGTATTGGGTCCTTTATCGCCATCATATAGCTGTTTATGATCTTGTGATGGGATCAACGGTACCAAATCTTTACCATCAACAAACACCAACAACGAGACTTCTTCACCCTCAAGATATTCCTCTATCACCACCTTACTGCCAGCGTCACCTAACGTACGGTTGACCATCAAATCATGTAATACCTCAAGTGCCTGCTCTTTGGTCTTGACAACGAAGCTACCCTTACCAGCAGCAAGTCCTGACGCTTTAATTACCTGGGGGTAACTTATAGTTTCAAGATACGACTTTGCCAACTCGTAATCTGTAAATATCTTGAATCTTGCCGTGGGAACATTAACCTTTTTCATCACCTCTTTAGCAAACGCCTTATCAGATTCGATAGTCGTAGCTTCACGTGTGGGCCCAAACCCCTTCCCTGGCGGTAGCTCATTTATTATACCCATAGCGAGTGGATTCTCAGGTCCTACCACAACAAGGTCAACATTCTTAGCAAACTTGATGATACCCTCTACATCTTCTGCGTTGATGGGTAAATTCTCACCTATAAGTTCAGTACCTGCGTTACCGGGTGCAAAGAACAGTTCATCCACCAACGTACTTTGTGCCAATTTCCAACCGAGTGCATGCTCCCTACCGCCGCTACCCACTACAAGTACTTTCATCTTATCTTTCTATATATAACCCTCGTTTGACTTTCCTCCAGTACTGGGTTGCTATTGGGCCGTCACGTCCTACCTCATAGGTGGATTCAAGATACTTGAGTACAAGCCCTTCACCACCACTTTTGATAACTGCTTCCCAATGTTCACGTATATTGCGTATCCTATCGTATCGCAAGACCTCAACCGGTGGGCTCCAGCTTATTGTTTCAAGCAAGGCCTTCCTTTCACGTAATTTGTGGTTACCAACGAATTCACCCTCCCAGAATATCACATCAAACACATAAATTATAGGGTCAACCTTACGTTTACGTGCAAATAGTGACGGTATAAACCGTCTACCACCGGTTGAGTACAGTTCAGCATCCACCAAACTACCATTGGGTAGCTTCCTAAACGCTGGTATCAAATAAGATAGCTTAGCAGTCCAATTAGGCGAACGTTCCAACCGTCTACCCCAAAACTCAACCCTACCATCTTGATATTTTATCACTTGTAAGCGCCAGCCATCGATTTTGGGTTCATATATCCAATCACCTTGTAACTTCTCACCCCAGTAAGGGATGGGTTGCATCAACCAAACTGGGCCACTTAGCTCCATATTTAATCATTATTTTGAGACAGTAGAAAATCAACCACCATCCATTTAGCTACATTGTCTAAGCTACAGTTGTAAATTGACACACCCCATGACGACATACTTTTACTTAATGCGTACATTGGTTGTCACTCCCACCTACAATGAACGTGAAAATATAGCCAAGTTCCTTGAGTGTTTGCTGAAGATCGACCCTAACCTTCACATCCTCATAGTGGACGATAACTCACCCGACGGTACCGGTGATTACGTGAAAGAGGTGAGCAAGACCACCCCACGTGTGCATCTCATCCAACGTCCCAGCAAGCTGGGACTTGGTTCCGCCTACAAAACAGGGTTTGAATACGCTATTAAAAACGGTTACGATATCATAATACAGATGGATGCCGATTTCTCACACGATCCCAACGATATACGACGATTTATTGATACCATAAAAGAGGCCGACGTTGTGTTAGGTTCCCGCTACATAAACGGTGTACGTGTGATAAACTGGCCCATAACTCGCTTACTTCTATCGTATTTTGCTAACCTCTACGCACGCTATATGACAGGGTTGCCATTCGTCGACTTAACAAGTGGATTCAAATGCTACCGCAGAAAGGTGCTCGAATCACTACCTTGGCATTGCATAAAAACTACAGGATATGGGTTCCAAATCGAGACACTGTTCTGGGCGTATTACAAGCGATTTAAAATAAAAGAGATACCCATAGTGTTCACGGAACGGTCAGAGGGTAGCTCGAAAATGACCAAAAAGATCATCTGGGAAGCCTTCTGGCTGGTAAACAAACTTCTGCTATACAGGGTTTTACGTAGAGCAAAATGAAAGAACAATACAACAAAACCATCCTCAGCAACGGGATAAGGGTGATAACCGAGCGGCTCGACCACGTACGCTCCATATCGTTAGGTATAGCCATACTCGTAGGTACAAAACACGAATCCCCATACGAAAATGGTATCTCGCACTTCCTCGAACATATACTCTTCAAGGGTACCAAAAAACGTACAGCCAAACAGATAGCCCAAGAGATAGAAGGTGTCGGTGGTGAAGTCAACGCTTATACTTCCAAAGAGTTTACATACTTCTATGCGAGGTTACCCAGCCATCACCTACATGAGATATGGGATGTACTTGCTGATATACTTATCAACGAGCACTTCAATCCCACCGCTATTGAGTTAGAGAAACGTGTGGTGGGTGAGGAAATTAAGAGCTTCCTTGATTCACCCTCCGATCAAACGTTTTTTGGACTCGACCAACTCCTATACCCCGGACATCCGCTTTCACGTCCGATACTTGGTGAATGGAAAGTCGTATCACGCTTAAAGGGCAAACAGCTTGTGGAGTTCAAACGCAAGTATTACACTGCAGATAGGATCATAGTTGCAGCCGCAGGTGCTGTTGAGCATAACGAGCTTGTAGATCTTGTCGATCGCTACTTTAACAAGCTCACCCCCGGTATCGATATCCAGTTACCTGAGCTTCCACCCTACAAACCACGTATATTCACCAAGAAGCAACGCGATATATCACAAGTACATGTGGCAATAGGTAACCGCACCTTCCCATACGCGAGTGATGAACGTCACCCATTGGTGCTCGGTAATGCAATCTTAGGTGGCACGATGAGCTCAAGGCTATTTCAGCGGTTACGTGAATCCGAAGCCCTCGTGTATACGGTATCGTCATACCTCGAATTCTATTGTGAAACCGGCAGCTTAGAGATATATTTTGCTACCACACCACGTAATGTGGTCAAATCGCTCAACTCCATACGTGAAGAGATGCTACATCTACACGATAATCTACAAGAAGATGAGCTCCAACGCATAAAAAACTATGTCACAGGGGGGCTCATAATATCATCCGAAAGCACCGTACACCGTATGCGTAAACTTATGCGTGACGAGATCTACGAAGGTAAATACGTACCACTTGATGAAGTCATCGCTAAATTTAAATCTATAAAGATGGACGATGTATTAGCGACGCTCGATAAATACTTGCAACCTGACCAATTCTCCATCAGTGCAGTGGGTGCTATAACCCCAAAGGATGCACATAACCTGGAGGTACTATGGCACGGGTAGAGATAAACCCATACATTTTCCGGCAATACGACATACGTGGTATAGCGGATAGGGATTTCACCGACCCCATAACTATACTTTTAGGTAAAGCTATAGGTACATACTTACGTCGTAGGGGAGTTAAAACCTTATCACTTGGACGTGACGTCCGCCCATCCTCTAATAGATTACGTAACAGCCTCATACACGGGTTAACCAACGTAGGAGTAAACGTGATCGATATAGGTGTGGTACCCACTCCTGTGCTTTACTTCTCTGTGTATGAGCTTAACGTTGACGCTGGCGTGATGATAACCGGTAGCCATAACCCACCCGAATACAATGGGTTCAAGTTAACGCTACGTGATGAAACCATATACGGTGAACAGATACAACAGATACGCCGTATAATGGAGGAGGAAGACTTCGATAGTGGGTTAGGTAACTTAAAGGAGGAAGATATCGTACCCCGCTATATTGAGGTGCTCAAAACCAAGGTTAAGCTCACACGTTCCCCCTACATTATCATCGATCCAGGCAACGGTACTGCAGGCCCAATCGCTAAACAGCTTTTCACCGAACTTGGTGCAAAGGTTGAATGCATATATTGTGAACCCGATGGCAACTTCCCCAACCACCTACCAGATCCCACCGTACCTGAGTTTGTGAAGGATTTACAACGTATGGTGACCACCAAAGGTGCTGACCTCGGTATCAGCTATGATGGTGATGCAGATCGTGTTGGTATCATCACTGAGAAAGGTGACATGGTTTACGGTGATCAGCTGCTCGGTATATTAGCGAAGGATCTGCTCACCCGTCATCCTGGTGCTAAGATAATATTCGATGTCAAATGTTCACAAGGGTTGGAGGAATACATTCGCCAGCTTGGTGGCATCCCAATAATTTGGAAGACTGGCCATTCACTACTTAAGGCCAAGATGCGTGAAGAGCATGCATTACTTGCGGGTGAGATGTCCGCACATATGTTCATCAAAGAGGATTACTATGGGTTTGATGATGCAATATTTGCATCACTGAAGCTTGTCGAGATATGGTCTAAATCAGGCAAACCGTTCTCCGAACTCGTATCCGAAATACCATATTATTGTTCAACCCCTGAAATAAGGCGTCCATCGACTGACGAACATAAATTCACAATTGTCAACAAGCTACGTGATAGGTTTCGTGAAAAGGGTTATAAGCTACTGGATATAGATGGTGCACGAATATACTTTCCTAATGGATGGGCACTCGTACGTGCATCCAACACACAACCGATACTTGTGTTGAGGTTTGAAGCCAAGGATGAAGCCAACCTCCAGAGAATAAAGCAGATAGTCGAGCAAGAGCTATCCGAAATAGAAGATGAAGTTGGTATTCGAAAAGAGTAAACCTGGCCACAGGAGTTATAGTTTACCGAAGCTCGATGTGACACCACAACCTAATCTATTGCCTCAATCCCTATTACGTAAGGCTGAACTGAAGTTGCCTGAACTTGCGCCAATCGAGGTTGCACGCCACTATAATGAACTTGCCAGCCGTAACCTACACATAGATAGAAATTTCTATCCACTCGGTAGCTGTACCATGAAATATAATCCACCGATTTCTGAACGACTTGTGAGCCACCCCTCATGGCTATCACTGCATCCGCTTGCACCCGTTTCTGCTGTACAGGGTGCATTACGTGTGATGTACGAGTTAGAGCACCTTCTGGCTGAAATTAGCGGTATGGATGCAGTCACTTTACATCCAGCCGCAGGTGCACATGGTGAGCTTGTCGGGTTATTACTTGCACGTGCGTATTTCAAACACAAACACGAAGATCGTTCAATAGTGTTGATACCCGATTCAGCACATGGTACCAACCCCGCGAGTGCAAGGATGGCGGGATTCACCCCCGTGGAGATAAAATCGACCCCATCTGGTATGGTAGATATAAACGAGTTGAAACGTCACGCTACTGATAAGCTGGCTGTCATCATGTTAACAGTACCCAATACCTTAGGTATATTCGAGAAGGACATACTTAAAATAGCACAGATTGTACACGAAGCAGGTGGTATCATGTATCTCGATGGTGCCAACCTCAACTCATATGTTGGGTGGGTCAAACCCGGTGAGATGGGCTTCGATATCGTGCATTTTAACCTACACAAGACGTTTGGTGCACCCCACGGTAGTGGTGGCCCGGGAGGTGGTGCGTTGGGGGTGAAGAAATTCTTAGAGCCCTTCCTTCCAGTACCTCGTGTCAAGAAGCGAGACAATAAATACTACTGGGATTCGGAACATCCACATTCTATTGGCAAGATACATACATTTTACGGTAACTTTCTTGTTAACCTCAAGGGTTTCATATACATAAGGATGATGGGCTCACCTGGGCTCAAAAAGGTAGCCGAACATGCGGTACTGAATGCAAACTATCTTGCAACCCTGATCCGCGAAATACTGCCAATCCCATATCCTGGCCCCTACATGCACGAATTTGTTGCCTCCGGTAAACCGCTACTCCAATACGATGTGAGGACCATTGATTTAGCTAAGCGGTTGCTTGATAAAGGGTTTCACCCACCCACCATATACTTTCCGCTTATAGTTAAGGAAGCACTCATGATAGAGCCAACCGAAACCGAAAGCAAGGCTACACTTGACGCATTTGCCACTGCTATTGGGGAGATTGTAAACGAAGCTCAAACCCACCCCGATATCGTGAAAAATGCACCCCATAGCATGCCGGTTAAGAGGGTCAATGAAGGTAAAGCTTCACGTGACCTAAACGTAAACTATTATGGGTAAGTTTTGGCACGCACTAAGGCATGCATTTGCAGTCGAATCCGAAGAGTATGAGCTTACAGAGGAGGAAAAGAAGGTACTCGAACAGTTTGCTGACGAGATCGTCAAGCGTGGGCTCACCGTACCTACAATACTGTTTGCACAGTCGAGCAAGCCTATGAGTTTCATAGGGTCACAGGTGATGCTAATACTTAGACCCATAATACAGATGATATACCCCACAACCATGGTGTACGATAAGTTACAATCAGCACTCGAAAAACGTAAAGGGTTAGAGTATTTCATAGGGATTTTGGAGGCAAAGGGCACAAAATGATAAAAGCTTATGTGCTCATACGAATAGAGGCAAACAAAGTGGATCGCGTATTAACAGAGTTAACGAAAATAAAGGAGATAAAGACCGCATGTGTGGTGACTGGACCGTTCGATCTCATCGCATTTGTTGAGGTGAAAGATTTTCAAGAGCTTGGTAACTTAATCTCAGGTAAGGTGCACAAACTCGATGGAATACTATCGACCACCACATGTATAGCAATTAAGGGTCGATGTTGATAGCATTATTGCTTATTGTGCGGATTGAGGTGGTCAAAAGTGGTCCCCAGGCGATAGAGTTCATCTATCGACCGGAAATTACAATAGATAACATCGAATGTGCACCCTACTATTATCCCAGCGAGCCAGGCCTACCTATGGTGCCATACGATTATGTGGTGCTTGGTATACCTCCAGGTGCACAAATTGATGTGAAACTATTGGACACAGAAAGCCGACAGTTCAAACACTACATCAAACCCGTACCTCCAATATATGGTGAGCCATATAATACTTTAACATCCAACCAGTACTATCCATCAGAACCTGTTGAGCTCACCAAGCAAGGTATATTTAGGGATCAACATATCGCCTTTATCAAGCTAAACTTCGTACAGTATAATCCTGCAACCCAAACCCTGCGTATACACAGGATGATGAGAGTAAAGGTGACCTTCGTTGGAGGTCAACCAGGTAATTATAAAGTCGATAAAATGGAACCCCTCTATCGTGCGTTGTTGCTCAATTACAAAACAGCACGATCCTGGCGTATAACCCGTAAACGGGTCATACCCGAGAAGACCACAGCTAATTGGTACAAGCTAAGGATATCGCACGAAGGTATATATAGGATCACATATCAGGATCTCATAAATGCAGGTATTGAACCCGATTTTATCGATCCACGTACGATCAAAATATATGCGCCACCAGTTGGGTTGAGGTTATCATTCAGTGACACACTGGTAGAGATACCCATATACGTGAAAAGTGGTATAACGTTTGACGAGACCTCTGAGATCATATTCTATGCAATGGGGCCACATGGATGGGATAAATTTCCCACCACCTATCTTAATCCATACTCTGATTACATAACGTATTGGCTGACCTGGGGTGGTGCCGACGGTAGAAGAGACAGCATGGTGGCACCCCCCACAGGTGAAACACCACCGGACAGATTCACCTATACGTTTCACTGGGAAGAGGATCACCTCTGTCCCGCACGTGGTGGGTTACGTTGGATATGGGTAGAACTTGTTCGCTCCCCTATAGAGGTTGAAAACCGCTGGTCCTATACATTTAATTTGCCAGAATTGGCAGACTCATGTGGCTACCTCAAGGTAGTATTCTATCGATATTGGACCGACCTCACCGGTGAGAATCCAAGCGCTCAGATACATAGGGTAAAGCTACTACTAAACGACCACGTGGTTAGCGTTGATACAATAAAAGGTGGTAGCACCTCCACACCATGGGTGTTGGAAGTACCGGTGACCAATCTAAAAACCGGTGAGAACAAATTCACTATCCTACAGTGGAAGACACCCAAAGATACGCTCGAAGATAGGTTATATTTCGATTACTTCGAAGTGACTGCAGACTGTAAGTTTGAATCCCATAACCATGGGATAAAATTCGAAACAAACGAGACCACTGATATCCACATCAGTGGACTTGATACATACCCTTATGTTTTCAACGTCACCGATAGCTATACACCTGTACGAGTGGTAGGTGGTACGTTTGAAGGTAGTATTTACAAATTTCATGCCTCACCTGGCGTCTACATGGTGACAGCCAACCCTTACTCCGTGGAAGCGATCGAACGCTCCAACCCATATTCACTCTATACGGACGAAGATGTAGATTACGCGATCATCACCGTACGTGAGTTCATACCCTACGCGAATCGAATAGCTGAATGGCGTACATCACACGGTATAAAAACGAAAGTGGTACCAATCGACGAAATCTACGACAATTTCTCGTTCGGCTACCCACACCCAGATGCAATAAGGAGGTTCATCCGTTACGCATACAATAACTGGGGATTATGTTACGTGTATCTGTTTGGTGCAGGTACATACGGATATA
>Ga0209410_1000040_pt1 | contig 47200 bp, 36 predicted proteins | sample Mar14436cmmetaG_FD_184135 | JGI IMG/M metagenome (GOLD analysis project Ga0209410, IMG submission 184135) | Marine hydrothermal vent microbial communities from Guaymas Basin, Gulf of California to study Microbial Dark Matter (Phase II) - Marker... ... | reverse complement strand
CTACGGGCTCGGCGCCCTCGGGGTCCGGGAGGACGACGTCCTCTCGGCGGCGGAGGGGTTGGCCTCCGTATTCTCGGAGCTTCTCGATGAGCTTTCGTCCAAGGAGCCCAAGGTCCTCGAGAGGATGGCCTATGTGGCCCATGGGACCGAGCTTGAGGAGGTCTTCTTGGAGGCGCTCAGGAGGTCGGCCGGTTTTCCCTCGAGGATAGGTGGAAGGAAGCTCGAACCTCTAAAGGCCCTCTCCCCGAGGGAGCCCTCCGAGGAGGTTCCGGAGGAGGCCGTGGAGGAGGTCCTCGGCGAAGGGGGCGTATGCTCGCAGCGGCTTTCGGGCTACGAGCACAGGCCCCAGCAGGTCCTGATGGCGAAGGCCGTATGCAGGGCCTTCAACAAGGGGGAGGTAATCTTAGCGGAAGCCGGGACAGGGACAGGGAAGTCCTTGGCCTACCTCGTGCCGGCTGTGCTGTGGTGTGCAGCTAACGACGACCGAACCGTAGTCTCCACCCACACTAAGAACCTCCAGGACCAGCTCTTCTTCAAGGACATACCCTTCCTGAGGGACGCCCTCGGCGTCCCCTTCAGGGCGGCGTTGGTAAAGGGAAGGGGGAACTACCTATGCAGGAGGAGGTGGGAGAGGCTGTTCAGGGATGGGCTCTCGGAGCTGAGCAGGCAAGAAAGGAGGCTCCTGCTCCATCTGGTCCTCTGGGCCCATGAGACCGAGACCGGGGATATAGAGGAGCACGCCGGCTTCCCCCGGGGGGAGCTGTGGGGGAAGCTCTGTTCAGAGGCGGGCTCTTGTCTCGGGAACGGATGTCCCTTCTACGAAGTCTGTTTCGTCACCTCCGCAAGGAGGAAGGCGCTGGGTTCGCACATAATCGTGGTCAACCACTCCCTCGTGTTCTCCGACCTTGCGGCCGAACACAGCGTCCTGGGTGACTACAGGAACGTGATATTCGACGAAGCCCACACCTTGGAGAAGGTGGCCTCCCAACATTTAGGGAGGGAGCTTTCCCCCTGGAGGCTGCGATCGGCCATCTCTAAGCTCTACGAGAGGGGAGAGGCGGAATCCGGGATGCTCGCCCTCCTTGGGGCCGAACTTAAGGCGACCGATGTCCCGGGAAGGTCGGCGATCTTGGGGAAGATCGAGGAACTGATCGTCCTGTGTGGGGAAGTGAGGGAGGCGGGGGAAAGGTTCTTCGGCGAGCTTGCCGAGAGGCTCCCCGACCCCGGGCCCTACGGAGCCAAGGTGAGGATAAGGGACGGGAGGTTCTTCGAGGAAGTCCTGGAGCACTTAGAGAGGCTCCTCTGCGGGCTGAGGAGCCTCTACGAGGGGTTGAACGTGCTCGGAGGATGGCTCGAGGAGGAGAAGGAGTGGAGGGCGGAGATCGAGGGAGCGAGGGATGCTGTAGGGGAGCTGGCCGAGGACCTCAAGTTCACAACCGAGGTCGGCAGGGAGGATTTCGTCTACTGGGCCGAGCTTCCTCCCGGGAGGAAGGAAGTGAAGCTCTGCTCCGCCCCCTTGGACGTGGCCCCCTTCCTGGAGGAGTTCTACGGGAAGATGAAGACCGTTGTGATGACGTCAGCCACGCTCGCCGTAGGAGGCGACTTCGGCTACATGATAGAGAGGCTCGGCTTGGGCGGCTCCCAGGCCGGGAGAGTAAGGACGCTCAGGGTAGGTTCCCCGTTCGACTACGAAAGCCAGGTCCTGGTGTGCGTCCCCACCTTCCTCCCATCTCCCAAGGAGGAGGGCTACGAGGAGGCGGTGGAGGAGGTGCTGAGGACGCTCACGCTCGAGGTCAGGAGGGGCACCTTGGCGCTCTTCACTTCCCACCGCATGCTCAGGGATGTGCATGGCTCCCTGAGGGAGGAGCTGGGAGATGAGGGGGTGCTCCTCCTGGGACAGGGCCTGGATGGGCCTAGGTCCTTCTTAGCAAAAAGGTTTAGGGAGGAGGTCGGGTCGGTGCTCCTGGGCACCGACAGCTTCTGGGAGGGGGTGGACGTGCCGGGGGAGGCTTTGGAGGTGCTCGTCATAGTCCGTCTCCCGTTTTCCGTCCCCACCGAGCCCTTGGTGGAGGCCAAGTGCGAGAGGCTTCGCAAGGAGGGGAGGGACCCGTTCTGGGAGTATTCGCTCCCCGAGGCTGTCATAAAGTTCCGCCAGGGGTTCGGAAGGCTCATACGCCACAGGAAAGACAGGGGCGTGGTGGTCGTCCTGGACGGAAGGGCGGTAAGGTCGAAGTACGGCAGGACATTTTTGGATTCGTTGCCAGTAGGGTTCAGGAAGGTCCGCTCCCTCGAAGAACTCTTACATCTAGTGCGGGGGTGGTTCGAGGAGGGACCGGACGAAAGGAGGAGGGCGAGGGCCCTCTGGGCACAGGCCGTAGGGACTTAAGGTCATGGCCCTGTTCTCCCGTAAGCCGAAGCTTAAGTTGAGCTGCCTGCCCCTGGGGCTCTTCAGGGAGATCTTCGAGGAGAGGAGCTTAAGCTTCGAGGATTGGATAAAGATGGCCTCGAAGCTCAAGCTGAACGGCATAGAGCTTCACCAGAGGTACCTGGAGGCCGTCCGTCCTTCGGAGATCTCCTTGTTCTCCGACTTCCTCAGGGTGAAGGGGCTCAGGACCTCCATGGTGGTCCTGGATGTGGACATCCTGCTCCAGGAGGAGGACGAACGCAGGAGACAGGTCGAGCTCGTGGGGAGGGGTGTGGACCTGGCCAGGCTCTTCAGGACCGATCTGGTGAGGGTCCCCATATCGTGGCCCGGAGGGATGATGCCCGGGGAGGTCTTAGAGAGGGCGAGGAGGGGACTGGAGGAGGCCTCCCGTTACGCCAGGGCGAGGTACACCCGGCTGGCGGTGGAGGGAACCGCAGGGACACCGGCAGGTGAACTCAGGACCCTCTGGCAGAGGCCTCATATCTACCTCAGCTTGGATGTGGCACAGGCAGTGCGCTCTGGGGAGGACCCCATAGGGGTCGTCAGGGAGGCATGGGGGAGGATCGCCCACATAAGGCTCGGGGACCTGGGTCCGAAGATGGAGCCGGTGCCACTGGGCGAGGGGTTGGTGGACATAGAGGGCCTGCTCGCCTTCCTCAAGGCGAGGAGGTTCTCAGGCTGGGTTTCGATAGCTCCTGAGGTCGGCGGGATCGAGGCCATAAAGGACGGCATCTCCTTCGTCCGTGAGGTATGGCAGGCGCTGTAAAGGGGGAGGTGATATGATCAAGGTGGCGATAGTCTACCACTCGGAGACAGGGAACACCAGGAAGATGGCCGAGCTTATAAGGGAAGGATGTCTGAAGGTCCAAGGGGTGGAGGCGAAGGTAATGTCCGTAGATGACCTGGACAGGGACTTCCTGAAAAGCGCACAGGCCGTCCTTCTGGGATGCCCGACCTACGAGGGTTCGCCGAGCTGGCAGATGAAGAAATTTCTGGACACGGTGGACGTGGACCTCTCGGGCAAGCTCGGAGGGGTGTTCGTCTCCCAGAACTGGCCGGGAGGAGGTGGGGCGGACTTCGCTGAGATGGTGCTCATAGCCGGGATGCTCGTGAGGGGGATGCTTATATACTCCGGAGGGATAACCAGGGGCTATCCGTACCTGCACTTCGGCGCCGTGTCCGCCAGGAGCCCTGAAGGGCTCTACGCCGAAAGGTGCCTGAAGCTCGGGGAGAACGTAGCATCCAAGGCAAAGGAGCTTTTTGGATAAATGGAACGCATAACCACACCCAAGCCGATAGGGGACGAGGTAGAATTCGAAAGGTCCATAAGACCTACCCGCTTCGAGGACTTCCCGGGCCAGGAGGAACTAAAAGAGAGGCTCAAGATAGCTATAGAGGCTGCCAAGGTGAGGGGGGAGGCCCTGGACCACGTGCTGCTCTACGGTCCCCCCGGCCTGGGGAAGACCACACTTGCCCACATAATAGCTAAGGAACTCGGGGTGGACATAAAGGTGACATCGGGACCGGTGCTCGAAAGGCCCGTGGACTTGGCCGGGATCCTCACGAACCTCAAGGAGAGGGACGTACTTTTCGTAGATGAGATACACCGTATGAACAGGACCGTAGAGGAGTACCTCTACGCTGCTATGGAGGACTACGCCATAGACATCCTCATAGACACCGGCCCGAGCGCACGATCGGTGCGCCTTCCCCTCAAGCCCTTCACCTTGGTGGGTGCCACCACCAGGATAGGGCTCCTTACGGCACCCCTCAGGGCGAGGTTCGGGATAGTCGACAGGGTGGACTTCTACAGCGTCCAGGACCTCACGAAGATAGTCCTCCGCTCGGCGAGGATACTGGGGATAGAGATAGAAGAGGAGGGGGCGAGGGAGATAGCTAAAAGGTCCAGGGGCACGCCCAGGGTGGCGAACAGGCTCCTGAGGAGGGTCAGGGACTACGCACAAGTAAGGGCAGGGGGGGTGATCACGAGGGAGGTGGCCGACAGGGCCCTGAACCTGCTCCGGGTGGACGAGAGGGGCCTGGACGAGATGGACAAGAGGATATTGCTCACCCTAATAGAGAAGTTCGACGGGGGGCCGGCCGGCCTCGGCAACCTGGCCGCCGCCGTGGGCGAGGAGAAGGACACCATAGAGGAGGTCTACGAGCCGTACCTCATACAGGAGGGGTACCTGAGGAGGACTTTGAGGGGGAGGGAGGCCACCGAACTTGCCTACGAGCACTTCGGAATTAAGAGGAAGAAGGCCAGAAGGATGCCGTTACTTTAGAAGGGAGGGGGTATGCACGACCTCGTGACCTTCGGGGAGGCGATGGTGAGGTTCTCCGCCCCGAGGCACATGCGCCTGGAGCAGGCTGACCACCTGGAGATAACGGTGGGCGGGGCGGAGCTCAACGTCGCCGTGAACTGCGCAAATTTGGGCCTCAGGACCGCGTGGGTCTCGAAGCTCGTTGACAACTGGGCCGGGAGGTTCATAAGGAACAAGGCCAGGGAGAGGGGGGTTGACACGTCCTTCTTGATCTGGGTCCCCTTCGACGGCGTGGGGTACGAGAGGGTGGGGTTCTACTTCCTCGAGACCGGGATAGGCCCCAGGGCCAGCTCCGTCACCTACGATAGGGGCCATTCCGCCATATCTCACATAAGGCCTGGGGAGGTCGACTGGAGGGAAATATTCGAGAAGGCCAAATGGTTCCATACTACAGGGATAACCCCGGCCCTTTCGGAGTCCGCGGCCGAGGTCACCCTCGAGGCCCTCAGGACCGCCTACGAGATGGGGCTTAAAACTAGCTACGACCTCAACTACCGCGGGAAGCTCTGGAAGCCGGAGAGGGCACAGGAGGTCACGAAGGAGCTTATGCCCTACGTCAAGGTGCTCATAGGTAACGAGGAGGACTTCGAGAAGTCCTTGGGCATAAAGGCTCCGGGCACGACCGAAACTTACGACCAGCTCGACCCCGAAAGCTACAAGGAGGTCGCAAGGGAGGTCGTAAGGCGCTACCCAAACGTAGAGATGGTGGGCACGACTCTGAGGGTCGCCAAGACGGGGCTACTGAACGACTGGAGGACGTTGCTCTACGACGGGAGGGAGTTCTACCTTTCGAGGATATACGAGAACCTCGAGATAGAGGACAGGGTCGGAGGCGGGGACAGCTTCGCTGCTGGGCTCATATACAGCATGCTCAAGGGCAAGGGCCCCCAGGAGGCGGTGGAGTTCGCAGGAGGGTACTCTGCCCTGGCCCATACCTTCCCCGGGGACTTCAACTGGGCGACCGAGGAGGAGGTGGAGAAGGCGGTAAAGGGAGCGACGGCCAGGATAAGCAGGTAAGATGGACTCGAGGGAGCGGTTACATTTGGCCCTGAGCCACGAGGAGCCCGACAGGGTCCCCGTTGACTTCTGGGCATCAAGTGGCTTCTACAGGAAGGTCGAGGTCCTCCTGGGACTTTCTAAGGAGGAGCTACTTGACCTCTACGATATTGACCTCAGGTACATAGAGGGCCCAAGGTACGTCGGCCCTCCACTGAGGAAGCTTCCGGACGGGAGCGAGGAGGACCTCTGGGGGGTTCCGAGGGTGAGGGTGACGGTGGGGAAGGGGTTGAAGGCCGAGGCCTACAGGGAGGTGGTCGCCCCTCCCCTGGCCTCCGCCCGGACCGTGGAGGAGGTGGAATCGTACCCCCGCTGGCCCTCCCCGGATTGGTTCGACTACTCTGGGATAAGGGCCCAGTGCGAGGAGGTGCACAGGAAGGGGAAGGTGGCGGTCTTCATGGGCGACAGGCTCAACCGCATAGCCCAGCTCAAGCCAGCGATGTACCTCAGGGGCGTGGAGCAGATATTTGTAGATATGGCCCTCTTCCCCGAGATGGCCCACGCTATATTCTCGCATATAAGGAGCTTCTACCTGAAGTACGAGGAGAGGATACTAGAGGCGGCAGGGGGCGAACTTGACATCCTTCTTACGGGGGACGACTTCGGCTCCCAGGAGGGCCCCCTCGTCTCCCCCTCTATGTGGGAGGAGTTCCTGATGGAGGGGTTCAAGGGGTATATAGAACTGGCCCACAGCTACGGGGTTAAGGTCATGCACCACACATGCGGCTCCGTAAGACAGCTCATACCCCTCATGTTGGACTGCGGCCTGGACGTGCTCCAGTCCCTCCAACCCGAAGCAAAGGACATGGACCCGAGGGCCCTCAAGGCGGACTTCGGGGATGCGCTCTCGTTCCAGGGAGGGATCTCGGTCCAGCGCACCCTCCCCTTCGGAACGCCCGAGGAAGTCAGGAGGGAGGTCAGGGACAGGATAGAAGCTTTGGCCCCTGGAGGAGGATACATCTTGGGGACCGCCCACAACTTACAGGCTGACGTTCCTATGGAGAACTTCGAGGCCCTGATGGAGGCATATCGGGAGTACGGTAGGTACTGAAGGGAGGTAAGATGGGAAGGGACTTCAGGGAGGAGGATACCTGGAGGGTCTTCAGGATAATGGCCGAGTTCGTGGAAGGTTTCGAGGAACTTTCCAAGCTCGGCCCTGCGGTCACCATATTCGGCTCCTCCAGGGTGAAGCCCGGTTCCCACATCTACGAGATGGCGAGGGAGACGGCGAAGCTCCTGGTCGGGGCGGGGTACGCCATCATAACCGGAGGGGGACCGGGGATCATGGAGGCGGCGAACCGTGGGGCATGCGAGGCAGGAGGAGGCTCGGTGGGGCTCAACATAGAGCTTCCCACGGAGCAGAAGCTCAATCCTTACGTGAAGAAGGGGCTATCGTTTCGTTACTTCTTCGCACGGAAGGTGATGTTCATAAAGTACGGCAGGGCCTTCGTCATATTCCCCGGAGGCTTCGGGACCTTGGACGAGTTCTTCGAGGCCGTGACCCTCATACAGACGCGCAGGATAGGGAGGTTCCCCGTCGTGCTCTTCGGGAGCGAGTACTGGGGGAGCTTGCTTTCGTGGATGAGGGAAGAGCTGCTCGGACCAGGGTACATATCTCCGGAGGACTTGGAGATATTCAGGATAGTCGACAGCCCGCAGGATGTAGTGGATTCGGTGGAGGGGTTCTACCGGGAGATTTAGATGCCGGACGTACTTCAAGCAGGGCTCCTGACCGTCATGGGCCTTACTTTCACATTCATGAACGGGTTCAACGACTCCGGTAGCATAGTTGCGACTGCGGTCTCATCGCGGGCCCTCTCCCTCAGGGATGCCCTGGCCTTGAGCGCTGCCGCACACCTTGCGGCTCCCTTCCTCTTCGGCATAGCCGTGGCCGACACCATAGGACATCAGGTGGTCGCAAGGGAGGCGGTCGTGTTCCCTGTGGTCTTAGCTGCCACATCTTCGGCAGTGTTCTGGTGCATCCTAACTTACAGGCTCGGGATACCATCTAGCTCTTCCTACGCCCTCGTGGGAGGGCTCGTGGGCGCGGCCCTGGCCGGAAACGGGAGGGGGGCGGTGCTCCTGCCGGGGCTCGGAAAGGTGTTCATTTCTTTGGTGATCTCCCCTATATTGGGGATGATATGCGGATACATCCTGATGTGGGTTGCGATGTACACGGCGAAGGGGGCGAGCCCGAGGGTGAACATCTTCTTCAACAGGGCCCAGGTGCTGGCGCTTATGGCCCTCGCCCTGAGCCATGGAGCCAACGATTCGCAGAAGGGTATGGCGCTCATAGTCATGGGCCTTATGGCAGCCGGCACGCTGAGGGAATTTTCGGTCCCGGGATGGGTGGTACTTACATGTGCCCTCGGGATATCCTTAGGTACAGCGTTCGGGGCCAAGAGGATAATTCGCACGGTGGGCGGGAGGTACTACCGGGTCATGCCCGTGCACGGCTTTACCGCCCAGTTCTCGTCCGCGGCCGTCATACTTTCGGCCTCCCTTCTGGGAGGACCGGTGAGTTCCACTGAGGTCATAAGTGCGTCCGTCATGGGGGCCGGCGCGGCCGAGCGGATCTCGAAGGTGCGCTGGAGCGTGGCTAAGGATGTGGTAGTAGCCTGGTTCTTCACGGTGCCCACAACGGCTCTTCTGGCTGCCCTGGCCTGTCTTTTGTTCCGCTCAGCCTTTTAGGAGGAGACATGGGACTGCGGGACTTCTTCCGCCGTAGGGAGGACAAGTTCCTGAGGCTCCTCTTAGAGCAGGCGGAGAAGACCTGGGAAGGTATGCAAGCTTTGGAAGAGTTCATGAAGGACGGGAGCGAGGAGGCCGCCAAGAGGGTCCAGATGGCCGAGAAGGAGGCCGACGAATTCAGGAGGATACTCATAGACGAGCTTAACCGCTCCTTCGTGACCCCATTCGACCGTGAGGACCTCTTCTCCCTGTCCAGGGCAATAGACGACATAGTGGACTATGCGGATACCACGGTCGAGGAGATGACCATCCTGGGAGTAGAGCCCAACGACCACCTGAGGGCCATGGTGTCGAGGCTTGTGGCCGCTGCCCACGAGGTCTACATGGCGGTCGTCAGGCTCAAGGACCATCCCGGGGTAGCCCTGGACCACGCAAGGAGGGCCAAGTCGGTAGAGAACCAGGTCGAAAGGCTCTACCGACAGGCCTTGGCGGACCTCTTCTCCGGGCCCAAGGATGTAGAACACTTGATCGAGGTACTGAAATTGAGGGAGATCTACAGGCACCTGAGCAACTGTGCCGACAGGGGGGACGAGGCTGCGAACGTGATATCCGACATAGTGGTGAAGATGGCTTAGAGGTTCTCAAATGGAGGGAGCTATGAGAAAGTATGTTGGGGAGTTATAGGAGCCGGAGGCATAGCCCGCACGGCATCCGAGGCCGAGGAGGCGGTGAGGGCTGCTAAAATAAAATTGGTGGCGCCCCCCGGAATCGAACCGGGCACACCCGGATTTTCAGTCCGGTGCTCTACCATCTGAGCTAGAGCGCCACTGCCTCAAAATTAATAAATTTTGAGAAAGCAGTCAAGGGGGTTCTCGTGAAGCTCGTCACAGGGACTCAGATGGCTTCTGTGGACAGGAAGGCCATAGAGGAGCTCAAGGTCCCCGGCCTCGAGCTTATGGAGAACGCTGGGAGGGCCGCCTTCAGGGTGGCCATCGAAATGTTGAAGGGTGCAAGGGAAAAGAAGGTCGTGGTGGTCTGCGGGAGGGGGAACAACGGCGGGGACGGCTTAGTGGTCGCAAGGCTCCTGGCGAAGGAGGGTACGGAGGTCTCGGTCTTCCTCTTAGGGGAGAGGGAGAAGGTGAAGGGGGACGCAAAGGTAAACCTCAGGAGGGCGGAGCAGGTAGGGGTCCCTGTGGACGAATTGACCGGTCCTGAAGGGCTCGCCCGCTTAGAAAGGGCGCTCTCCACGGCCGACCTCGTAGTAGATGCCATCTTCGGTACGGGTTTCAAGGGGAAGGCGGAGGGCCTCCCCGCCGAGGCCATATTCTCGATAAACTCCTCGGGGAAGCCCGTGCTTTCAGTGGACCTTCCGTCGGGTGTCGAGGCCGACACGGGAAAGGTCCACGGACCTGCGGTGAGGGCCGAGCGCACCGTCACCTTCGGCCTCCCGAAGTTCGGCCAGGCCTTCCATCCTGGCAAGTCGCACTGCGGGGTCCTGGAGGTGGCGGACATAGGCTTCCCCGAGGAGGCGTTGGACTCGGTCGAGGGGGTGGCCGAATGGGCGACCGAGGACGAGGTGAGGGCCAAGCTCCCCGAGAGACCTCCCACGGCCCACAAGGGCACTTGCGGCAAGGTGGCGGTCGTGGCGGGCTCGGTCGGGTTCACGGGAGCGGCGGCCCTCACGGCCATGGCAGCGCTGAGGACGGGTTCCGGGCTCGTGTACCTCGGAACTCCCAAAAGTTTGAACGATATACTCGAGGTAAAGCTCACCGAGGTCATAACCCGCCCCCTCCCCGAGGTGAGGAACAGGAGGTGTCTAGCCCTGAGGGCGGCCGGCGAGGTGTACAGGCTCCTGGAGGAGACCGACGTCCTGGCCATGGGGCCAGGTTTAGGGACGTACAGGGAGACGGTGGAGCTGGTTGCCAGGGTGGTGAGGAGGCTTCGTAAGCCTGGGGTGCTGGACGCCGACGCCCTGAACGCCCTCTCCAAGGACCCCTCCCCGCTCCTCGAGAGGGAGGCCCCCCTCGTGCTCACCCCTCATCCGGGGGAACTTTCACGCCTTATTGGCGTCCCGGTTCCGGAGATAACCTCAGACCCGCTCGGATATGCGAGGGAGGCGGCCTCGAGGTTCCGCTCGGTGGTGGTGCTCAAAGGGGCTCCCACCGTGACGGCCACGCCCGAGGGACAGGCCTACGTCAACCCCACCGGAAACGAGGGGATGGCCACAGGGGGAGCCGGGGATGTGCTCACCGGGGTGATAGCGAGCCTCATAGGCCAGGGGCTCTCCCCGGAGGACGCAGCCTGGGTCGGTGCCTACATCCACGGTCTGGCGGGAGATTTGGCCAGGGACGAGAAGGGGGTCCACGGGATGGTGGCTGGGGATATATTGGACAAAGTGCCGGAGGTTATAAAGAGGCTGAGCCGTCGCAACTCATCCGGGAGGAAAGATGAAGCCTAAGGACTTAGTCGGTGTGTCGGTGTTCCTCGTCGCGTTCGGGGTTTACCTTAAGACCATGGCTCCCACGGTCTCCTTCTGGGACTGTGGGGAGTTCATAGCCACTTCCCACATCCTGGGGGTCCCACACCCTCCCGGCGCTCCCCTCTTCATCCTCGTAGGGAGGGTATTCTCCATGCTCCTCCCCATCTGGGATGTGGCCAGGAGGGTGAACTTCATATCAGTCGTGGCCTCCTCCCTCGCTGTAATGTTGCTTTACTTCGTGATAGTGCGTCTGATCCGACGCATAGGGACGGAGGGGACCCCCGAATGGTGCTGCTACGTCGCAGGTGCCGTGGGCGCCCTGAGCCTGGCCTTCTCCTACGCCTTCTGGTTCAACGCTGTCGAGGCGGAGGTCTACGCATCCTCTATGTTCCTCACCATGCTTTCGCTCTGGCTTTCGCTTCTGTGGACGGAGCGACACGACCGTCCCCACGCCGACAGGCTCCTGCTTTTCCTCGCTTACCTCATAGGGCTTGCCGGAGGGGTGCACCTTCTGTGCTGGCTTACGGTTCCGACCTTGTTCCTTCTGATATGGTCCACCGACAGGAGGCCGCTGAAGGACTGGAGACTTCTGGGGGCGGGACTCCTCCTCTTCATCTTGGGCTACTCCACCTACCTTGCGATATTCATCAGAGCAGGGCTCGACCCCGCCATAAACGAGAACGACCCTTCTACGGTCCACAACTTCATCCAGTTCCTCCAGAGGAAGCAGTACGGCTCCGAGAGCATGCTTTTGGGGATGTTCCACAGGAAGGCGAGCTTCTCCTATCAGTTCGGAGATATGTTCCTGAAATACATCTTCGAGCAGTTCCCGTTCCCCGTCCCCAGGTGGACGGTCGAATTTCGCGCGGCTGATGGAAGTTCCCCGTATCCCGTACTCGTCCCTCTTATCCCCTTACTTCTGGCCGTCTTCGGAATGTACTACCACGCCCGGAGGAACCCGAGGGATTTTCTGGCCTTCTTCACTTTCTTCCTCACGACGGGGGTCCTGCTCGTCCTCTACCTCAACATGCCCCAGCCGCAGCCCAGGGAGAGGTTCTACGTCTTCGTAGGGGCAGTGGCGGCACTTTCGCTCTACATGGGTATGGGGGTCATAGGACTTTTGGAGATGTTTTCTAAGGAGGCGAAGAAGGGGGTCCTGATCCCCATCAGCGCCTGTTTCTTCGTGCTTCCTGTTAACTTCTTCTTCGCCCACTACCGCACCCATATAAACAGGTCCGGAAACTACATCCCCTACGATTACGCCTACAACCTCCTCGTATCCTGCGAGCCAGGGGGGATACTCTTCACAAACGGGGACAACGACACGTTCCCCCTATGGTTCCTCCAGGAGGTCGAGGGGATAAGGAAGGACGTGAGGGTTGTGAACCTGAGCCTTCTGAACACTCCCTGGTACATAAAGCAGCTGAGGGACTACGAGCCCAAGGTCCCCATAAACCTCAGCGACCGCCAGATAGACCGCCTTGAGCCCCGGGTCTGGCCCGAGGACGGCAAGATGGAGCTTGCAGGGCTCTCCTGGGAACTTAAGGGATGCGCCGTATACCGTCCCCCCTACGGAAAGCCGATACACTTCTTCAGGGTACAGGACCTCATGGTCCTTAGGATAATCCAACAAAACAACTGGAAGAGGCCGATATATTTTGCAGTTACCGTCTCCGAGGACAACAAGATAGGGCTCCAGGACTACCTCGTGATGGAGGGGATGGTGTACAGGCTCGTGCGCACCAAGGGGAAGAACAGGGTGAACATAGCCAAAATGAGGAAGAATCTGTTCGAGAAGTACAGGTACCGTGGTGTGAAAGACCCTAAGGTGTACAAGGACAAGGACACCATAAGGCTCCTGGGGAACTACAGGGCGGCCTTCGTCCAGCTCGCCTACGCCTACCTTCAGAACGGGAAGAAGGAGGAGGCGTTGGAGACCCTCCGCAGGGCGGACGAGCAGATCCTTATGGGCTGGTGGGGCTACTACACTGCGGCACAGATAGCCTTGACGGCCGGCTCCGAGGAGGACGGCAGGAAGTACCTGGACAAGCTCGTGGAGCTTATGGGAGAGGGGAGTCCAGATATGTGGACTTCCTTAGCTTACCTCTCCGAGGAGTTGGGGGACACCGCCCGGGCCATGGAGTTCTACCGCAGGGCCATCCAGATGGACCCATCGTATCCTCAGGCGTACCTTGGGCTCGCAGAGATACTCGAACGCAGGGGTAAGACCCAGGAGGCCGTGGAGGCCCTGAAGGAGCTTGCAAGGTACAGGCCTGAGGACACGACCCTCCGGAAGCTCATCCTGAGGTTGAAGGGGGCCAGATGAGTCGGCCTGAGGTAAGTATAGTTGTGCCCCACTACCGAGGGCCCATAATCTTGGATTGTCTCAAGTCGGTATACGACAACACGGAAGGGGCCTTCGAGCTTATAGTCGTGGACGACGGTGGGGACGGGAGCGTAGAAGAGGCCAGAGAGCGCTTTCCGGAGATAAAGCTGATATCGAACCCCGGAAACCTCGGGTTCGCCGCTTCCTGTAACAGGGGGATGGAAGTGGCCCGTGGGAGGTACTTCGTGCTTTTAAACAACGATGTGGAGGTGAGCCCCGGATGGTTGAGGGCCCTCGTGGAATTTGCGGAGTCCCATCCGAGTGCCGGTGCCTGCCAGCCTAAGATCATCTCCTTCTCGGACAGGAGGAGGTTCGACTACGCAGGCGCTGCAGGTGGGCTCATGGACATGCTCGGATATCCGTATTGCCTGGGGAGGGTCTTTCACACCTTGGAGGAGGACGAGGGACAGTACGATTCGCCCAGGCGGATATTTTGGGCCTCTGGCACGGCCCTCTTCCTCAGGAGGGAGGCGGTGGAGGATGTGGGAGGGCTGGACGAGGGCTTCTTTATGCATATGGAGGAGATAGACCTCTGCTGGAGGCTCCACAGGGCAGGATGGGAGGTGTGGTCGGTGCCGGAGGCCGTCGTGTACCACCGCTCCGGCTGGTCCCTCCCCCAGAGCTTCAGGAAGATGTACCTGAACCACAGGAACAACCTCGTCCTACTCCTCAAGAACTACGATGTGCCCAGCCTCCTCTCGCTGTTCCCCCTGAGGGTGCTGCTCGAGGTACTTACGGTGCTCAGGGCTCCCTTCGGGGAGCCGGGGAGGTCCTTGGCCGCCCTTTTGGGGATGCTTTGGGTGGGCTCGCACCCGATGGACGTAATTCGGAGGAGGAGGGAAGCGTGGAGGGCCAGAAGGGTTCCGGACGCGCTCGTGAGGAGGAAGCTTTCGGGAGGGAGCATCCTCTTCTGGTACGGGATCTACAGGAGGAAGGGGGCACCGCTGCCGTGCGCAAGGGGCTTAAGCTCGGGATAAAGCTCGGGGTGAGCGCGGGGCTCGTTATATGGGCCTTCTCAGGGGAGAACTTCAGGCCGGAGCGGCTCGGTCCCATATTGGCCTCCTCCCGGCCTTCGGCCTTGGTCCTGGCCCTTTTGACCTTCGTCGTGAGCAACGTCCTGGGAGCGGTCCAGTGGAGGGTCCTCCTCGGGATGCAGGGGATAGTCCTGCCCTTCGGGGACCTCCTTTCGCTCTACTTCACTGGGATATTCTTCAACAACTTCTTCGTGGGAGGGGTGGGAGGCGACGCCGTGAGGATATACGAAGTAAGGAGGGAGACCGGAAGGGGAGGAGGAGCCTTCGCTGCCACGCTTTTAGACAGGCTCTTAGGATTTTTCTCCCTTTCCATCTTCGCCTGCGGGACTATGCTGGTCATCCCCTCTTTGCCCTTCTCCCGACTTACGGGAGCGGCGTTCGTGGCGTTGCTGGCTTCCGGGCTCGCCGTCCTGCTGAGCAGGAGGATATCGGGCCTCCTGGAACGGCTGTCCCTCAGGTTGCTGCCGGAGGGGATGGGAAGGAAGGTGTCCAAGGTCAGGGAGGGGCTCGTAAGGGCGAGGTTGGACCTGGGGAGGCTGGCCTTGGCCTGGGCGATATCTTTAGGGGTGCAATCTCTTAGAGTGTCCGTGCACTACTGGACCGGAAGGGCCCTCGGGGTCCACGCACCTCTTTGGTCCTTCTTCGCTTTCGTGCCGCTCATAGCCCTGGCCGCTGCGGTCCCGATATCCTTCGGCGGGATAGGCGTCAGGGAGAACTTCGGGGCCCTGCTCTTCCGCAGGGTGGGGGTGGAGCCCACGGCGGCGTTTTCTATGGAGTTCTTGGCGTACCTGGTGACCCTGACGGCAAGCCTTATAGGAGGAGCTTCCTTCGTCTTGAGGGGGGCTAAGGAGGTAAGGCCCGCCGCAGAACGAGGACCATGAGGAGACCCGCCCTGAGGACGGCCTCGGCCTTCGCAGTCGGGGTCATGCTCGCACGCTTCCTCTCCCCTCCTCCCTCCATCCTCTTGATTTCCTCCGTCTTGCTCGTTCTCCTTTGTATACTCCTCCGGAAGTTCGGCCGCTCGGAGGGTCCCTCCGGGACCGTCCTCTTTTTCGTCCTCTTCGTGTCCTCGGGGGCACTGAGGTACGTGACCTCCCTTCGGCTTCCTCCGGACCACATAGGGAGTTCACGGTACTTCGGCCTCGAGGTCGCCTTAAGGGGGAAGGTGACGGAATCGTCCACCACCGAAGGGGGATGGACGAGGGTCGAGGTGGACCTGAAGGAGGTGGACGGAAGGAGGCTGAAGGGGAAGGTGCTGATCCTTGCGAGGAAGGGTCCGCCACCCCCGCCGGGTTCCCTCGTGGAGGCGTACGGGCTCCTCAGGAGGCCGAGGGTCCCCAGAAACCCCGGGGAGCCGGACACCAGGGCTACCTTGGAGCGCAGGGGAATATATGGGGTGGTGTACACTGGAAGCTTGGAGGTGGTCGGTCGGGGTGGAGGTCTGCCGGCATTGAGGTCCTACATCCGCCGGGCGTTGGAGGTGGACCTGCCGGAGCTCCACTCCTGCGTCCTGAAGGGGCTCGTGCTCGGGGAGAGGGTGGGTCTACCGGGGTGGCTCAGGGAAACCTTCGCTCGTTCAGGCACCTCCCACATATTGGCGGTCTCCGGGCTCCATGTCGGGTTCATAGCGGCCCTGATCTTCTTCCTGTTGCGTACGCTGAGGGTTCCTCGGAGGGTTACGGTGCCGGTCACCTTAGGGGTTCTGACCTTCTACGCATTTTTGGTGGACCTCAGGCCTTCGGTCCTGAGGGCTGTGGTCCTGGCCTCCCTCGTGCTTTCGGGAACGCTCCTGGAGAGGGACTCCGACCTCCTCAACGGCCTCGGGGCCGCGGCCTTAGTCGTCCTCGGCTTCAGGCCGAGGGACCTTATGGACACAAGCTTCCAACTCTCCTTCTCTGCGGTCGCCTCCATAGCCCTCCTCTATCGGCCCATATATGCGGCCATCTCCAAGGTCCTTAAGGGAAAGATCTTGGGGAGGGTCTCGAGCCTTATGGCCGTCTCAATATCCGCCCAGTTGGGTACGGCTCCAGTGTTGGCTTACCACTTCGGCAGACTTTCGCTCGTAGGTCCTTTGGTCAACCTCCTTGCGGTTCCCATGGCCGGAGGGACGGTGGCCCTTGGGATGCTGTCCGCCCTCTCCTATCCCATCTGGCCCGGCCTCTCCTCGGCCTGGAACGGTGCGAACTATCTGCTCATATCCGGGCTCGTGGCATCGGTCAAGCTGGCGTCCTCCCTTCCTCTATCTTCCGTCCGGCTCCCCAGCCCTTCCCCTTCCCTCCTCTTCGGATATGCCGCGGCCTTGCTCTCCCTTTCGCCGGATACCGGATGGAGGCCGGTCCTGCGCAAGGTCCTGCTCTTCTCCGGCCTCGTCTCCTTGAACATCTGGGCGTGGGGAGGGCTCTCAAGGCCAAAGGGGCTTGAGGTCCACTTCTTGGACCTCGGGAAGGGTGAGGCGAGCTTCGTGCGCCTTCCGGACGGAAGGAACCTCCTTGTGGGAAGGTGGGACGAAAGGAGGTGGAGAAGGGTGGTGTCGCCGTTCCTGAGGCACAAGGGCGTGGAGGGGTTGGACCTCGTGGTGGCCACGGGGGACATCGGAGGGCCCGTCCGGAAACACTTCAAGGTCGGATACATAGTAAGCTTGGAGGAAAACCGGAGGGGAGGGACGTCGATCGCCAGCCCTGGGGACAGCCTCGTAGGCTTCGGGATACTGGTGTTGGGCCGAGGAAGTTTCAAGTTGAGCTACAGAGGATTCTCCGTGCTTTTCGTCGGGGACGATGAAGAAGGCCACCTCCTGCGCTGGGGCAGGAGGCTGAGGGCGGACCTGCTCAGGCTCGGCCGGAAGGGGGCGTCCCCACGCCTTGTAGAGGCCGTCCGGCCGAGGGTGATAGTGACCTCGGGGAGGTGCGGCGGGGGACTTCAGGCGAGGGTCCTTTGCCTGAGGAGGACAGGTGCCGTTTCCATCTACGTGGGGAAGGGAAGATGGAAGGTGAACACGATGCTGTAAGGCGCAATGTCCTCGTGTGGAGGGTCGGCGGCGTAGGTGACACCGTGCTGCTCATCCCGGTCCTCAGGGCGCTGAGGCGGCACTTCCCCCGTTCCCACATCGTGGCCGTGGGGAACCTCGAGCCGCTCTCCCTTGCCGTCCCGCCTGCGGACGAGGTGCGGTCGGCCGAAGAAGCCCTCTGGGCCACCCTCTTCTCCAGGCCGTCGGACGAGCTCAGGGATTATTTAAAGAACTTCGAACTCGCCGTCGTCTACACCGAGGACGAGGTTCTCATAAGGAACTTGGAGGGGATCGTCGGAAGGGTGGTGTGCTGGCCTCCCCTCCCTGGGGACGAAACTCACGAGGCCGAACATCTGCTCGAAGCTCTAAAGATGTTGGGGATAAGGGAAGAGGACCCGACCCCGAGGATAGAGGCCTACGAGGATGTGGAACTTGAAGGGACGGTCTTGGCAGTGCACCCCGGAAGCGGAAGTCCCGAGAAGAACTGGCCCCCCGACAGGTTCGCGGAACTCATCCTGTGGGCGGAGGAACTGGGCATCTCCCCCCTCCTCATCTGCGGTCCTGCGGACGAGGTGGCCGTGGAAGCTGTGGTGGACGCCCTCGGGAGGAGGGTTCCCGTAGCGAAGGGCCTTCCCCTCAGGAAGGTGGCGGGTCTCCTTGCGAGGTGTTCTGCCTTCGTGGGGAACGACTCGGGGATAGCCCACATAGCGGCGGCCGTGGGCACTCCCACGGTCGTCATCTTCGGCCCGACCGAGCCCGAGGTATGGGGGCCGAGGGGGGAAAACGTACAGGTGATACGGGCGAGCACCGGGCGCACGGAGGATGTCCACCTTCTGGAAGTTAGGGAGGTCCTGAAGCTCGTCCTTCCTGCTTAAGTTTACGGAGGAAAATCAGATAAGACTTGTCAGGAGACGATTCTCAAAGTAGCCTTCATGACGGCTGCGGCCGCCACACGGATGAAAACGAAAGTTTCGTACCTGATATTCTTCTTCAGCTCCTCGGCATCTATCAAATCCTTCCACCCACCGAAGGTCTTCCTCAGGGCCTCGGTATGGCCTCCGAAAGCGGCTTGGCACCTCGTACGATCGGTTCCAACTTGCGGGCCATGACTCCTACCGACGTCCCCTGCGTGCCCAGGGGGAGTCCGGGTACCTCTCGGAGAGCAACCTCAAAGCTTCCTCGGCCTTTCCCCTTTCTCCGAGCCTTAGGTAAATCTCGGCTTCCCTGTGCAACGCATCGTCCGCTAAGGGACTGTCGGGAAACTCCTCGACCAACCTCTTTAAGAACTTCAAAGCCCTTTTTTTATAAGAAATTTCGGCAAGTTTGTAAAGGGCATCGTCGACCTCTTCCGAACCTGGGAATTCCTCGAGCAACTTGAGGAGTTGCCCTTCAGCTTCCTCCTTCCTCCCCTTCCTTACGAGCAGGACCCCGAGCCTGTACAAGGCTGGGGCCGTGAGCCTGTTTTCGGGGAGGGATATGAGCCTGCGTAGGAGACCTATGGCCTCATCGTCCTTGAAGCTCTGCTCGGCCTTATCTGCTTCCTTCCACAGCCTCTCGGCCTCGGGAAGGTATACATCCCCGTCGGCCCTGACCCTCACCACCTGGGCAGTGTCCCAGTTCGCCAGGGCCATCTGGAGGACCCTCTCGGCCTCGGGCAGCTCCTTTAGGGATACGTCCGCATAGGCCAGGGCAAGGTGGGCCCCGTCCACCCCGAACTGGCCGTAGGATGGGTCCACATCCACCCAAGTGCCCAGGTGGACCTGCGCCCACATATGGGGAACGAGCCTCCTTCCCGCGCCCAAAAGCCCCAAGGCGGCCCTTGCAGGCACTCCCATAGCGCGGCAGAGGGCCACAAATAGCACGGAGTGCTCGGTGCAGGTCCCCCGACCTTCCCTGAGCACCTCTAAAGCGGTCAAAAACTTAGCAGCTGTCTCCTCCGGCCTGATGTGGGAGTACACCCAATCCAGCGCCCTTCGAGCCCTCTCCTCCGGGTCCCCCTCGGAGAGCTTCTCGGCAAGCTTCAGTATCTCGGGATGCTCGGTCTGGAGGAAGACCGTGGGACCTAAGTAGCGTCGGGGGGACGTCGTGTCCTCGGGGAGGGACTGGGTGAGCTTCACCTCCATACATCCTTTGGCCCTTTGCACTTTTTGCCTGCCGTTGGAGGGAAGCTCCACCGGATAGGGGAACCTCAGGGTGAGTTCGCCTACCTTCCTGAAGGGTGGAAGTTCCACGTCCAAAGGGACGGTGAGGGGAATTTCCGGGGGCTCCCATGCGAGGGCCTCCTCCTGGGGGACGGACCTTATCTCCTCCTTCAACGAAGGGGACCACACCCTCAGGGTCCTGCCCGAGCCCTCCGCCCATACCGTCAGTCCATCTCCCACCTCGAGGCGGAGACATCCGACCCCGTCCAAGGTGTCCGGACCTGAGAAGATACGTTCCTCGACCGGGACGAGCCTCCGGACGTCCAGGACGCGGACCGCTGAGTCGGAGAAGGAATCCACGGCCAGATGCCTGATCAAGGCGAACGAGGGAACCAGAGGTCCCACTTCGAACGTGTCCCTCAGGACCACCTCTGGCCCCCTTCGTTCCGCAATCAGGAGCCCGGAGTCCACCTTCGCCTCCACGGTCAGGAGCTGGTCCGCCTCCCTGTACTCCCCCTCGAGCTCCCCGAGCATGTAGGAGGAATCCGTAAGTGCCCTGAAGCTCGTCCTCCTGAAGCCGTTCTGCCAGTTGACCTCGTCCGTGGACACCACGAACCCCGTGGAATCTTCCTCGGCCCAGGCGTGCCTGTACCCTACCTTGACCCCCTTGTAGCGCACCTCCGCCCACTCCTGCCAGACGGGATTGTGCGACCTCGGGGTAAACGGACCGAAGAGGTAGAGGAAACCTCCGGCGGAGACGAGCACGCCTCTCGACACAGGTTGCGCCCACCTCGCAGGTTCCCCCGTGGACCATCCCCTCAAGATTTCACCCCTTCGGGACGACAATATCGTAGCTCCCTCCGGTCCCGAGATGTAAAGCCTCCCTCCTGAAGCTGTGATCCCGTAGTCGCCCGAAGGACCTACCTTCTCCTTCCATACGGGCCGACCGTCGGCCATGTCCAAACAGTACGCCCAACCTGCGCTCGTAACGAAGAACGCCTCTACGGCGGAGGAGGTCGTCCCAGTAACCCTTCCCCCTAAGAACCTGCTCCATGCGACCCCACCGTCGCCGAGCCTCAAGGCCTTAGCGTAACCTCCACAGCCCGCCAGGACTAAGTCCCCGGCGGATGAGGGACCTGCCGTAACCTTGCCCACGTCCGAGATCCAGGCCAACCTTCCATCCTCGGCATCGTAGGCCCTGAGTCCTCCGTCGGAGCATGGGACGAGCACGAGGCCACCGGCGACCGCAGGGCCCGATAGGGGGATCGAAGGTATACGGACCCTCCACCTCTCGTTCCCCTTCCGGTCGAAAGCGTAAAGGATCCCTGCTCCTGTGACCACGTAGGTGCCGGGGGAGCCGCAGGCTGGAGGGAACCTGACTTCCCCCCAGAGGCTCCGGACCCAAAGGACCTTACCCGATGTCCCCTCCAGCCCGTACAGGTTCCCTCCCACATCCCCCACGTAGACCACCCCTTCCGATGCCGGACCGGCCATCATCCTCCCTGCCTTGAACTTCCAGATGGCCACCCCTTCCTTCAACTTCAGGGCGTAGACCTCCCCACCCGCCGAGGCGACGAAGGCCGTATCGCCCGAGGCGGCCGGAGGCCAAAGCGGGGTCCCCATCCAACGGCGCCAGAGGAGGGTCCAGATCTCGTCCGCCAGCGAAGGAACCTCCGCAAGCAAAAGCGATATCAGAGCGAAGAGGAGCATAAGGCCGTCAACGAGATAAGGCTTTCTCCGCCCGCTCCAGTTCTTCTAAAGTGTAAGGGCTCCTGGGGGAAGTTCCCATCCTCATCTTGTGGGCGTGACCCCCAGAACGCCGAGCATGCTCCTCGCCTCCTGAGTTATACCGTGGCGTACACCCTAAGCACCTCGCCGGCCTTCAGGAGCGTCGGTCCGGGGAAGCTCAGACACAACTTTCCTCCCTTCCTGAGGACCTCGACCTGTACGGGCCTCCTGCCGGCCCTGAGGTAAAGGTCCCTCACCTTTCCCTCCACAGGACCAAGTTCGAGCTTCTCAAGTTCGAGCTCGCCGTAGAGGACGGAAAGTTCGGCCCTCAGTCTCCGCCTCCTAACCCTCATACGGAAGGTTCCCCATCCCGAGCCCGTGGACCAGAAGCAACGGAAGTCCTCAGGGAAGACCTTAGGGAAGAACCCCATCCCGCGCTCGGGGGCGGAGTAGTGAAACCCCGAAAGGGCCAAGAGTAGGGACCAACTGGAAAGGGCCCTGGCGTAGTGATGGCCGCACTCGACCTCGTCGTACGGGTTCCTCCTCTCGCCGTCGTACCTGTCCCTCGCACCCTTGACCACGGCCAACCCCTCCTCCAGGAACCCCTCCCACACGAGGAGCGCCGCCACCTCGTACTCTATCCCGGTCCAGACCTCGTCGGAGTATGGGAATGGGAACTGGGGTCTTCCGCCCTTGGGCCAGGAGCAGAGCAGGAGTCCCCTTTCGTCGCCTAATGCATAGATCCTTTGACAGTTCGCATGGTCGTAGAAGTCGGTCCTCCAGTTGTACTTGAAGATGGAACTTACTGCCTTCCTCACCCTATCCTCGGGAAGCAGGTATCCGAGGTCGAGGATGTGCGCCCACCACTGTCCCAGCATCTGGTCCGAAAGGCAACCACTCCCGAACTGGTACTTGGGAGCCCCATCGTACTTTTGGATGTAGTACTCCCCGTCCCAGAGGGTCCGGTCCAGCTTCTCCCTTCCACCCTCGTACACCTCCCTGAACTTCCGAGCTGCCTCGCGGTCGCCCAGGGCCCTCGCCATCTCCTCCCCCGCCCTCAGCGCCCCGAGGTAGAGCAGTCCGGTCATGGGGTTCGGACCTATGAACTCTACATCGTAGGTGTTGTGCTGGACCCCCTCCATGACCCCGTCGCGGTCCCTGTCCCACTCTTTCCATGCGAACTCCAAGGCTTTTTTAGCCTTAGGCCAAAGCCTCCTGAGGAAGTCCATATCCCCCGAGAGCCTCCACTCCCTGTAGAGCTTCATCACGGTCCCCATCTGGCCGTCGGCCGCGGGCTTCCCCCTGACCCTCGCGACGCCCCTCGGCATCACATGGCGGAAGTTCATGTGGCCGTCCTCGTCGGTGTCCAAGAAGTCCGTGACCCTCATGTCCCTCTCGAGCTGGGGGAAGAGGAACGCCAGCGTCTGTTCGTAGTTCCACACGTGGGTGCAGGTCCCGTGGCAGCATCCGGAACGGTCGTTGCATCCTTCGAAGGCGTGCACGGTGCCGTCGGAGTACCACTGGAGGGTGTTGGTCCTGAGTATGGACGCTTGGCTTGAGATCGCATCCAAGACGTGGTCGGGGAGGGTGCTCGAAAACAAAGCCCTCTGGAAGCTCCTGGTCTCCCCGAGGAGTCGCCCGTAGTTCCGAGCGACGTACTGGGCCACCTCCCATGCGTCCTTGAAGCGTGATGAGTAGAAGGGATGTAGGGACGTCCCCCGCGTCTCCGGGTTCCAGTAGTTCACGAAGTTCGGGAAGTGCCAGGCCACGAGGAAGGGGACCTCGACCCTCCCCCCGGGCTCGAGGAGGACGCGCACGCCGACCGAGCCCACGTCGGTCCTTCCCTCGGGGGAGGGGTCCTCTGAAGCGTCGTCCTCAAGCCTCCCTTCGCTCGAGAAACGGTCCCAGAACCTCTGAAGCTCGTCGAACCATCCCTCCCTGGACCAGTGCGTCTGGTACGTGAGGTCCCAGCTTCCGAGCACGGCCAAGGTCAGGGAGCCGAACTGGACGCTTTCGGGAGGATACTTCGTGGTGGTCATGAAGATCCCTGAGATTCCATCGTCGTGCCGGAGGGAGTTAAGGTTACCTCCGTAATAGGGCGCCCCTATCCCCCAGAGCCTTCCCCTGGGCTCGTCACCGGGGTACCCCACGAAGTTCATCAGGGACCCGACGAGCGAGACCTCCACTGGTACCTTCACACGGTTGGCCAGCCTGTATGTAAGCACGGCCACCGGGAGGGCGGAGTCCTCGGGGTTCAGGGGGATGAAGGGACTGAACGCCTCCAACGAGACCCTCAGGGGAACGTCAGGGTCACGGAAGGATATCCTGGCGAACGGGAAGGCACCCTCGAAGGTGGCGCCGGCCAAGTGGGGAAGTCCCCCGCCGTGCTCCCTCGGATATCCGTGGCTCCCTGTATAAGGAGGCGGGGGATGTGCCTCCAGGACCTTCGTCCTCGCCCTCCCCCCCTCCGGCCTGGACCAGAGGAGGAAGAAGGTGTACGCCGGACGGTTCCCCTTGCCGGGCCTGTTGAAGACCTCCCAATCCTTCAGCTCCCCCCTTCCTCCGAGCGAGATCGAACCTGCCCCTACGCCCCCCAAGGGAAAGGCTACCTGGTCCAGCGCCCTTCCGGAGAACTTCCTCGGTCCTCCCCTTCGCAGAAGCTCGGCCTTAGAGTAAGGTATCCGCACGGCACCCCTCCCGTGTTTGGGCTTTCGAGGAATATAATGTCTACACCCTGGAAATGCAACTTCGTCAGGTTCTGCCGGGACAAGCCCTTACACACACCCCGCAGATGTAATGGCCTATACGATGCTCCCTTGCGAACTCCTTGAGCTTCTCGAAACATCTGTGGAAGTCGTAGTCCTCCGGGGTCTCCCCGAGCGCCCCTGCCGGGCAGGCCTCGACGCAGGCCCTGCAATCTCCGCAGTCCCCCTCCACAGGTTCGTCCGTCCTCAGGGGAAGGTCCGTCAGCACGGTGACGTACCTCACCTGAGCTCCGAACCGTGGGTTCACGAGGAGGTTGTTCCTCCCTATCCATCCGTGTCCTGCGAGCCTCGCCACGTGCTTGTGGGAAAGGTGCGCCCTCTGGTTCTCCCAGTCGACTATCTGGGATGCAGGTATGGGCACGGCCCTGGCCCCCTTCTCCTGTATCAGGAGCGAGAGTTGGAACGCCACCCTGTCCAGGAGGTAGTTGGCCTGACGGTAGTGCCACTGGTAGAGGAGGGTGGGATGGTCATCTATCCCGTCGAGCACTGCCCTGCTCAGGCGCACCCCCATGGATATCGCAAAGGGAAGGTCGTTCCCTTCCCTCTCGGAGAGCATGGAGCGGGCCTCCGCGGGGTCGAACTTCGCCACTCCAAAGAGGCTCATCCCGTTCCTCAAAGCAAACTCCTTCAGCTCTTCGTAGTTGACATCCGAGATCATATCGCCCCCTGAAGCCTTGACTTGCAGTCCGAGGTTTCGTATCCTTGAAACAAATATGGAGAACATCTGGGACGAAGTCTCCGTTCGTTACGAGGACTGGTACGAGACCCCCTTGGGAAGGGCCGTGGACGAGGCAGAGCGAAGGGCCTTCCTGAGGCTGTTGGAGCCCAGGGTCGGCGAGAGGGTCCTGGAGGTCGGGTGCGGCACCGGGCATTGGACCAAATGGTTCAGGGAGGGCCTCGGGATGAGGGTCGTAGGACTTGACCTCTCCGAGGGGATGTTGGCCGTGGCCAGAGCAAGGCTCCCCGAGGTGCCCCTCGTCCGAGGGGACGCCACATTCCTCCCCTTCAAGGAAGGGAGCTTCGACGTGGTCGTCGCCGTGACAGTGTTGGAGTTCGTCCCGGAGCCCAAGGAGGTTCTGGACGAGATGTGGAGGTGCGTGAGGCCCGGTGGGAGGATGGCCGTGGGCGCGCTCCACGAGGGGTCCCCCTTCGCCCGGAGGCGGAGGGTCTCCGGGACCGTCCTTTCCCACGCTCGCTTCTTCGGATACGACGAACTTAAGGAGCTTCTGGGGCACTACGGCCCGGTCCGCATAGGAGAATGCGTCCGCTTCCCCCCGACCGGATGGGGAGTCAGGACCTCGTGGATGTTCGAGATCTTCGGAAGGCTCTTCGGCTCGAAGGGCGGAGCCTTCCTGATAGGTGTGGTGCCCAAATATCCCACGCAGCCGGTGGACCTTCCCCGCTGACGTACGACCTTCCTGCATCTACCGTAGGCCCTTCAAGGCCCACCTCCTATCCCACCCCGTCCTTGCTCGAAAGCACGACTTCAGAGGAAACTTACACACCTTCGAACAAGTTGTCAAGAGCGCACCCGGGGCCATCTTTTCCAAGGTCTGGTATAGTACTTGCTGTTTCCTTACGAGGGCCGGGCCAGCAGCTACGTCGTGGATAAGGCAGGGAGGGCCGGAAGGATTACATCTTCCACCTCCACGCTCGATCAGCTCGTTCCCGGACCGCTTGAAACAGGAAAAAATTTCCTCTGAAGCATAGAAAAAATTTCCCTCATCAGCCCCTATAATGTCATTCCTGTCAGAAGGAGGTTCCGAGCCAAGATGGAAGGGCTCCCGGAGGATGGCTTTACTGGGACGATCCAGAACTTTAACCTATTAGATATCATACAGATGGGATGTCTATCGGGTTCATCCAGGACCATAAAAGTTTCCACATCCGACGGACAAGAGGGGATTATAGTCCTGAAGGACGGTCAGGTGGTCCATGCTTCCTACGGAAATGTGGAGGGCGAGGAAGCTTTCTACGAAATAATCAAGTGGAAGAAGGGGAAGGTGGAAGTAAAGGAAGAGGTCCCCGACGTTCGGACCATAGATGAACGTTGGGAGACTCTGTTGCTTGAGGGGGTCAGGAGGTTGGAGGAATCCTCGACTTCGGCCCCTTCGGACGATAGGGCGCCCCGAAAGACCGAGGGCGATCATAAGCTCCAAACTTTACAGGAAAAGTTGGCCAGCCAGTTGCCAGGGGTCGTGATCTGTGCCGTCATCTCCGTGGAGGAAGGTCTCATCCTGGCAGGGTATCCTACGGACACGACCGCTCCGACCGCCCTGTTAGCTGAGGCATATAGGTCCATCGTCAAAGCCTTCGAGATCGCTGAATGGGGGATACCCCAGGAAGTTCTCATATCCGGAGACCGCCATACGGCCGTCATGGCAATGCTTAAGGATGGTTCGTATTATCAGGGAATTTCCGTACGCGCAGGGACCACGATCGGTATGGTCAGGGCGATGTTGGCCAAGTTCAAACCTGAGATAGAGGCTGCCTTACCTTAGGAGGCTGTGAGGTGTTCTCGGATATCCGCATCCTCGTTTCAGGATATGTATTGTTTACAACGACGATGGTCGCAGCGGCGATGTGGATCAGGTATCTGGTCGGGGTGGACATACCGGGATGGCGCCACCTTTACGTCTCCTTCGTCCTCTTCGCCCTCTGGCATGCAACGCCCTTGGCGATAAACTGGATAGAGATCTCGAGGACCGTCTTCCTCGGGCTGAAGTTCCTTCATCCGGTCGTGGCGATATGTGGCGTTACGTTCATGCTTAAGGGGATGAAGTTCTTTTCAAACTCCTAATATGTCCAGGCTCATCCAAATTTGGGAAGTGATCTCCTACGTCGCCGTAACCCTCATCGCCCTGTCGTGTATAGGCCCTACTATAAAGCTATACAGGGGATGTATGGGGTTCAAGTGCATCGGGGTCTGGAAGGTATTGGCCTGGATGGTTGTAGCTTTGATAATCTCTTCCTCGTTGTGCTCGGTGGAGGTCATATTGAAGGATCTGCCTGCCCAGCCGCCGTGGGAGCTCGCATCGTGGTTGGTCCGGACGATGAGGGCCTGGGTGTATATAGCAGTGTCCGTACTGGCGGTCCTCTTCATGATCTTCCTGAAGAAGTTCCGAAGGGTTTCCTGTTCGGAGGAGGCGTAGATGCTGGGAGGCCGGGTGCTGGACGTCGACCTCCTCTTGGAGGAGAGGGAAGTCCACGAAGTTCACGACATACTCCTCCGGGAGGCCGTCCGCCTTGCGAGGGAACTGGAAGGAGAGGACTTCGACGTCGGCAAGTTCGAGGCCCAGGTGGACAACTCCCGGGAGTACTATCCGAACCCCAAATTCTGCAAACTGCCTCCTACCTTCTGCTCCGCAAACTGTCCTATAGAGGAATGTGTTAGAATTAAGATGCTTTCGGAGATAGAGATCCTAAGACAGATCATCTCCGATTATCGCAGACGCATCTTCCAGAAAGTTACATCCGCACCGGAGGGACCTCCTCACCCCCAAAGGAAGATCAAAAAGTTGGAGTTGGAAGACCTCGTGAGGAAGGAAGGGGTGATAGCCCTAACGGTAAAATACCCTGATGGCTGGAGGGATATGGGGAAGGTGAAGTTGTCCACCGTAAGCAGCGAGCTTACGGCCCTTTTAGATGAGCATTTAAAGAACGTGGGCATAGGGGAATTCAGGGCGGCCCTCCTTCACCTCTCGGTCGGGACATACATCATCTGTAAGGGTAAGTTTCTGCTCGGAGTTTTAGCCGCACCCTTCGTGAGGGAAGGGCTCCTGTTCTTATGGGCAAAGGAAGCGGCAAGCTGAAAAGGGGAGAAGATGAAACAGGATGTATACGCTCCATTAGATCGAGACTTCACCGGGGACGTGCAGATGGTCTTCAAAAGGACCCTGGACAAGCTTACGGAGGAAAAGGGGATATTAGGATGCCTTCTTGTAGATTGTGAAGGGCTTGTGGTATCCGAATCTCTCGGCAGCGGAAGGAAAGACCCTGAAGAGGTGGCGGCGCTTGCTGGGATGTTGACCAACTTCCTGGAGCACTGGTTCGGAGAGATGGACGGCTCGCCCTTCGATCAATGTGTGCTTTCGACCGACAGCTCTTCCATGGCGATAAGGAAGGTGGGATGCTTGTACCTCGTGGTCTTCCTTAAGGGAAGCGGGCTTTCCGGATACATGGCCAACATAGTCACGATATCCGAGGCCGTCGCTACGATAGCTATGATGCTTCAGAGGACATGTGGGTAGGGGAAGATGTACGACGAAGTGCACGAGATACTGTACGAGCTTGACCGCAGCAAGGGCGTATTGGGGAGTCTGGTGGTGAGCGAGGACGGGATGCTCATCGCCTCGGATCTCAAAGTAGATATGGACGAGGAGGTCGTAGCCGCTTTAGGGGCGACCATAGTGAGGCGATTTCGGGAGGCCCTGAGCCGGATAGGCGGCGACCCCTTCATCGAAGGTTTTATAGAGGCAAGCGGTGGGAACCTCCTGTTTTCTCAGGCGGGTCCTAACGTCCTCATAGTGCTGACCGAGCGAGGGATCAACATCGGCTTCGCCCGCCTTAAGATCGAGGAAGCTCGGCGCAAGATCGAGGAGGTCCTCAAGTGACCAGGAAGAGATTTGTAGAACATTCCTTCAGCTGGTGTCTGATGAAGAAGGTGGAGCGGGCCGAAGGTGACGCAGATGCCCTTTCAGACCTCTGCAGACGAGGGATAAGCAAGATATATGCGTGCAGGCACTGCAAGCCGATGCTCTCCTCGACGGAAAGGAAGGAGGGTGAGAAACGGAGAAGCAAACTTGCCGAAATCTTGCCGGAGAAGAAGGTGAGCACACGACGTATCCTTCGGCCCTATACCAAGGGGAAGTTCAGGAAGAACTCCGGCATGAAGGGAATATGGATCGTCGGAAGGGAGGGACTAGAGATCTTCAGCACGGACGGCACCGGCAAGTCGGGGGCGTTCGCAGCCTTCCTGTTCGAGAGCATGGAGGAGGGCTCGAGGTCGATGAACATGGGAAAGGTCCACGGAGGGCTTATAGTTTCCCCTTCAGGTAAAGTCTACCTGGCGGACGCTGGTTATGCGATCGTTATGTGTTGGTCAGATAGGACCATGCCCATAGGAATGCTGCGGAAGACGACCTTGGAGATAGCAGAGGAAGTGGAAGACCATGGACTTTAAGATGGTCATAGATTTTGCCCGAAGGGAGCTCGTGTGCAAGATAGTGTATTACGGACCTACCATGAGCGGAAAGACTACGAACCTTACGGTCCTACACAGGAAGGCCCCTAAGGAGACCGTGGGAAGGATGACCTCCCTGGCGACCTACGGCGATAGGACCTTGTTCTTCGACTTCTTTCCGATGGATGTAGGAGTCGTAAATGGTTTAAGGATAAAGTTACAGCTCTATACGGTGCCCGGACAGCCCTTCTACGTCGCAACAAGGCGGCTGGTATTAAACGGGGTGGACGGAGTGGTCTTCGTAGCGGACTCCGACATGCGCCGGATGAAGGACAATTTGGAAAGCTTAAGGGACCTCCAGGAGAACTTGGCTTCGTACGGCAAATCCCTGGACACGACCGCCATAGTGCTTCAGTACAACAAAAGGGACCTCCCCTCAGCAGCCCCGGTGGAGTACATGGATAGGTTGCTCAACGTTACCCGTAACTGGTGCTCCTTCGAATCGGTCGCCGTGGCCGGGGTCGGAGTACTGCCCACCTTTAAGAAGGTATTAGAAGAGGTGTTACAACGGTTGAAATGGCAAACTTAGGAGGTCCACCGTGGAGACGAGGGCTTACCCAGGTAAGTTCGTCCTCAACGACGAACTGGTGGAGGCTATAAATAGGACCCTCCTTACCCTCTTGGAGAAGACGGATGCCAGATGTGTACTCTTGGCCGGAGCAGACGGATATCCTATAGCGGTTCAAGGTCTTACCTGTAACATGGACATCCGATCGTTCTCCGCCTTAGCCGCAGGGGCCTTCTCTTCTACGAAGGAGTTGGCGAAGTTGGCAGGAGAACAAGGCTTCTGTTCGCAGTTCCATCAGGGAGATAAACATCATCTATACATGTCCTCGGTCGGAGATAAGGCCATCCTCGTGGTCGTCTTCGACAACCGTACAACTATCGGGATGGTTAGGATGTTCACCCTGAGGACGGCGAGCCAGCTTGAGGAAGTTTTGGAGAAGACCCCCGGTCCGAGCGAGGAGGCCCTCGGGGAACCCCAGCTGGAGAACCTCTCGGAGTCCTTAAGGGCTAAGATAGATAAGATATTCGACGAAAAATAGATGAACATCTGGCGTCTCCCTCGGAAAGCTTCAAATATCCAAGGGGTTACAAAGGGAGGGATAAAGATGGAGCTACAGGAAACTCAAGAGTATTTGAAGAACAACCTGAGCGGATTCATCGCATGTGCTGTGGTCGATACGGAACATGGGATGCCACTTGTAGCTACCTCGATCGACCCTAACCTCGACCTCTCGGTCCCTTCAGGTTTTTTCACCGAAGCGTTCCTTGCGGCCGTTAGGGCGTTCGAGATGACGGACTGGGGGGTGCTCCGAGAAGTGCTCATACCGGGCGACCCCAACACGGTCGTCATGTTCTCCCTTAAGGACGGGGCGTACTACCAGAACATCTGCGTCTCCTCGAAGACCCCCTTAGGTATGGTGAGGGCCGTGTTCAACAAGATAAGGAAAGATTTGGAAAAGGAACTGCCTTAGGAGTTAAAGATGTCGGTATGGGACGAAATAGCCAAGTTGATCGGCCAGGTCCCTTCCCATGTGACGGGGCCTGCGAAGGTATACTTCCTCGGCGCCATCGTCCACAGGGCTCCCAACGACCTGCGCGCGGATATGCAGGAGATAGTACATGGATGGCTCATGCGCATGATCCAAAACGAGGCCTCCGATATAGATGTCGGTGGATGGGGCTGCGGTGGGAAGGTCTGGTACAGGATACATGGGGTAAAACGTCCGGAGCCGAACGTTAAAGACCTCTCCTTGGAGGAGACCGACCTGTTGCTCCTGAACCTTCTTACCGACAGCCAGAAGAAGTATCTCTTCGAACACAAGAACCTTGACTTCTCCTATACGTTCCAAGCTGACGGGAAATCATATAGGTTCAGGGCGGACATGTACTTCGATCTGGACCACCTTGCCCTGAACATGCGCTTCATAAATGAAGAGATAAGGCCGTTTAAGAGCTTAGGATTTCATCCGAACGTGGCGAGGGCCTTAAGCCTCATACATGTGAAGCAAGGGCTGACCTTAGTTACAGGAATAACGGGCTCGGGGAAGAGTTCGACATTGGACAGCATAATAGACGCTACCAACAGGAGCGTGGACGCACACATAGTTATAATAGGAGCCCCGATAGAGACCGTGCATAAGCCCATAAGGTGTATAATCAGGCATAGGGAGGTGGGGAGGGACGTTAAGTCCTTCAAGGATGGGACGATAGAGGCGCTCCGCCAGGACCCGGACATAATAGTGATAGGGGAGATGAGGGACCCTGAGACCATAATGACGGCCCTTGAGGTCACCGACAGCGGTCACAAGGTCTTCTCGACCCTCCACACCGCATCTGCGGTCGAGAGCATAGACAGGATAATAGCCGAAGTTCCTCCCATAGAACAGGAAAGGGTGCGCAACCGGCTGGCGGATGTGCTCCTTTGCGTGATCTCCCAGAAGTTGGTCCCGTCCTTGGACGGAAAGAGGGTGCTGGCGAAGGAAGTTATGCTCTCCACCCCGTCCATAAAGGCCGCCATCAAGAACAACAACACCTCGGAGATATATCAGATGATAGCCGAGTCCAACGAGCTGGGCATGATAACGATGGAGCAGGACCTCAGGAGGCTCTACATAGAGGGGAAGATATCACGTGAGACAGCTATGAACTACGCTAACAACAAGCGCCGCATGGCGGAGCTTCTTTCCACCGTATGAGGAGGATATGCCGAGACGGAAGGGAGCCGTAGGTATCTGTGTGGAGGGGAGGAACCTCAAGCTGGCGTACCTGAGGAGGGAGGGGAGGGGGTTCGTCCTGGAGAAGCTGGAGGAGGCCAGGCTGGTGAAGCCCTTGGAGGGTGCGGAGGAAGAGGAGAAGGCCTCACCCGAAAAGGACGAGAACGTCTTCGGCCTTGAGGAAGGCCCGGCGGAGGGAATCTTCGAGGAGATCCCTACCGAAGGGGAGGAGGAGACCAACGAGAGCGTCCTCCTGGGGCTCTTAAGTCCGGTCTCCCTGGCCCGCAGCGTTCTGGCCTTCTCCCTCTCCGAGGCCAGGGTCTACTACTGCGAGGTGGAAGGCATATCCCCCAAGTTGAAGGGGAAGAAGCTAAGGAGGACCTTAAGGGACTACATATCGGAGAAGCTCCAGCTTGAGGTATCCTCCGAACAGGTCTGTCCCATATTCAGGGAAGATGGAAGGGCCCTCGTGTTGGCCCACGAGGACCCCCTTCCCCTTTTGGGCCTTCTTGACAGGATCCGTCCCCTATTGGGCAAACCACCGTTCATCGGCCTGATAGACGCCTGGGAGGTGGCCCTCATGGGCATGGTGCGGGCGAGCTATGAGTTCCTTCCTGAGGAGGTTACCGCCATCCTGCACGTAGGGGACAACTACGGCCGGGCGATCTTCCTTAGAGGAGGAGATTACCTGCGCTTCAGCCCGCCGATCGCTTTAGGTGGACTGGAGCCCTCCCAGGCCCTCCAGATGCTCCTCAGCCGGATACTTCTGGAGCAGGACGTCTCGGGAGTTCCCGAGCTGTCCCGACTTCTGATCTCGGGGGAGTGCGTCCGCATGGGGGCCCTGCCCTTCTTCCGCTCCCAGTTCCCGGAAGCCGAGGTGGACTACCTGGTCCCCGCCATACTGAGGACCGAGGAAGAGGAGGAGAAGGCCAAGCTGGCCGCCTTTGCCGTGCCCATAGCGTTGGCCTGGAAGGCGCTCGACCTCAAGAACCCCATGTTCTTCCCGACCAACCTCCTTCCCGAGCACGTCCGAGAGCGCCAGAAGGTCTACAAGGTTGCCTGGCACGGGCTGTTGCTCTTGAGCTTCGTCTGCGCGAGCGTCCTGCTCCTGCTCTGGCAGGCCAAACTTCAGAACGAGCGCATCCGTGAGGCACAGAAGAAGCTCGACAGGATAGAGGCCGCCATATTTGAGGCGGAGAAGGGCTTAGATGCCATAGGACGTATAGATAGCCTCAAGAAGATGATACAGCGGTATAAGGATGAGGAGACCTTTATGGACACGCTGGGCCTGGGGACCAGCCAGTGGAGCTCCATCTTGGAAAGGTTGGCCCGGGCCACCCATGAGACCGGAGGGATCTGGTTCGACGAACTCTCCCCCTCCGGGGGTAAGATAGCCCTCTCGGGCGTGGCCTCCGATCGTGATCGTATTCCAAAGTTAGCCAAGCGTTTAGATGGAGCAACCGTACTTCAAGTGACGACCGAGGAAGTGAGGGGCCATCCGGTATATCGTTTCAGGATGCTCCTGCCCATCTCGGAGCCTCAGGGGAGGCAAGGCTCCTGAGGGCGACACAGACATTCGATCCTCAAGGGACGTGTATGTCATATGCACTGCGCAACACCCTGATAATCGGGGCATTCTTAGCACTCCTCCTCTCAGGAGGTCTGTACTGGGTGCGCGGCCACCTCCCGAAGCGCATAAAAGCCCTGGAAGGCAGGATAAAGGAGCGAGGGGAGTATCTAGATCAGCTTTCCCAGATATACGAGATATATTCCTCGCTCGAGTCACAGTTGGACTCGCTCCGGCAGGTCCACGCCAGGAGGAAGAAGGCCCTCCCTCCGTCCGCTCCTCCTTCCGTCGTCTTAGCTTACATAGACCGTCTGCTCCGCACGGATAGGTCCGGCTTAACTTTCACCTTCGACTTCCAGACCTCGGTGGACCGTAAAGATTACGGGTATACAATATGTAGGATCTTGGGCGAAGGACCCTTTCAGGACCTGTACAAGTTCCTCTGGAGGATAGAACACGGACAGCCCCTGGTCAAGCTCACGTCGCTGCATCTGCAGCGTAGGGAGAAGGTGATCGAGGACAGGAAGGCCTACGGATGGGTCTCCTTCGACATGATCCTTGAGGCGTACTACAGCCCTAAGTACGCTATCTTAAAGGAGCCCTGGCCGGTGCAGGTCGGGGTCGAGGCACCGGTCACCTATAACTTTTTCTATCCGTTGATCCTACCTGAACTCCCTCCCAACGATGAGAACCTTCCCGAGGTCGAGGGAGCGAAGCTCCTGGCCATAACCGGCGATCGGGTCTACATAAAGGACGGGAAGGGAAGGTTGGCCTCCCTGAGGGAGGGGGACAGGGTGTACCTGGGAAAGCTGGCCAAGATAGACAGGAACGAGGGCAGGGCTATCTTCCTGTTGAACGAGGGAGGGATATTTCGTAGGGTAGAGCTTCGGATGCCCGTATCCGAAGGTGGGTATACGGTCGCTAAGCTGTTGAAGGTCAGGGCCGAGGTCACCGAGGAAGGTACTGTCGTGGAGATACGCACCGACCGTCCCGTGAGGTACCGACATTTCACCTTGAACTCTCCGGACCGGGTCGTGGTGGACCTCTGGCCGGTAGCGTTCGGAAGAAAGTTGGGAAAAGTTGAGGGGGAATGGGGGCCCGTCCGGAGGCTCAGGTATTCCCAATATCGTTTTTCACCGCCGACCGCACGTGTAGTGGTGGATTTGGAAGATCTTGCACCTTATGAAGTTAGCCACGAGGGAAACCTTATACTCCTCCGCTTCAGGGAGGAGTGAACGGAAGGGGGCCGTAGATGCAGACCTTGTTCTTGCTCCTGCTGTTCGGGGGTTTAGGTTTCTCCCAGAGATCTCCCAGGGAGTACATCAGGCCTGAGGAGCTGGTCTCCTTGAGCCCCGAACTTCCCTTCGACCAGGCGGTCCGGATACTGAGCGACGTGGCCAGGAGGTTCGAGGGGAAGGTGATCGTAGACCCCGCCCACCACACCGAGCCCATAGGGGTAGAAGTGGAAAGCCTCTACTGGAAGCGAGCTTTGGAGCAGATAGTACGTGCCAACGGGTTGGAATACAGGGAATACCCTAACTACATAGAGATAGTCACCCCAAAGAAGGAGAAGCCTCCTCCCCCCTTGGAGGCCACTTTGGACACCAAGGAGGTTAACATATCAGCTGTGTTCTTCGAGGGAGAAAGGAGGATGTTGAGGGAGTTGGGGGTGAACTGGCAGGCGATAAGCACGGGGAAGACCAAGATAGATGCTTCCCTTTCTGTCATCTCCCCAGGGGACGGCCAACAGCTCTCCATAGTGGCCTCCCACCCACTCTCGGCGACCCTGAACGTTATAGGCCTCCTCAAGACCTTCGAGGCCCGCAACTGGGGCAGGATCATAGCCAGCCCCCAGATAACGGTGGTCTCGGGACAGGAGGCCAAGATACAGGTCGGACAGGATATATTCGTGACCACGAGGGACTTCGCAGGGAACGTGATACAACAGACCTTTCCGACGGGGATAATACTGACCGTAAGGCCCAAGATCATCTCGCAGGAGGGGGTGGACTTCGTATACCTGGACATAAAGGCAGAGAGGAGCTCAGCCGGGATATCCGCGGTTGGCACCACCATAAACCGCACCCAGGCCACGACATATACGATATTAAGGGACGGGGAGCAGACCGTCATAGGTGGCCTCTACACGAACGACGAGAGCATCGTAAGGAGAGGAATACCGATCCTCAAGGACCTTCCCTGGTGGGTCTTCGGCCTGAGGTTCCTCACGGGATACAACCAGAGGACGATAACTAAGAAGGAACTTGTAATATTCCTTAAGGCCAGGATAATTCCAAGCATAAGGGAACGCCTGAAACAGGCCTTGAGGAAGCCAGGAGAACAGATAGAGAAGAAGAGGGAGGAGTTCAAAAAGTTCAAGGAGCAGGTCCCAGGACCGTAAGGAGGTCGAGATATGGCGAGAAGGCTCGGATGGTTGGCCTTAGCGTTGCTCACCGTGGCCGGCGTGTACTGCCAGAAGAAGGGGGTGTTCGAGGATACCCTGAAGCCCGAGGCGGGGTTCGCAAAGATATACGAGGTATCGGCCACATCCACATCTGTGGCCGTGGGAGATAGCATAGAGGTCAGGGTCAAGGTCACCGACCTTCAGGGCAATCCTTTGGAGGGCAAGGAAGTCCTTTTCTCCACCGACCTCGGCACTATATCCCCCGTGGTGGAGACCGACTCCGAGGGCGTGGCCGCGGCCGTGTTCCGCGCCGGGGAGAGGACCGGGGAGGCGAAGATAAGGGTCAAGCTCGGAGAACAGGTGACGACCTTGAGGCTCAAGGTGGTCCCCTCCAGGGCGCAGGGCCAGCTCGGAGGATATACCTACACGTTCTCGGTATCCCCGAAGGAGCTTCTCGCCACGGGGATGGACACGGCCTTAGTAACGGTGACCGTCATAGGTCCCGAGGGAAGCCCGGCCCCGGGGGTGAGGGTCTTCTTCGGCGCTACCGTCGGGAGGCTCTCCGAATCCATGGCTTCCACGGACTCTGAGGGCAAGGCGAGCTGTAGGCTAATCGCTCCTTCGAGCGAGGAGGACTTGGTGGGCCAGGTGACAGTGGCCGTAGATACTTCCAAGGCAGGTGTGACGGTCCCAGAGCCCGTGGCTCCACCCGAGACGGTGCGCTTCTTAGGCGTGACCTTGAACCTCGAGGCCGAAAGGGAAGCGGTCCCGGCCGACGGGATGAGCAGGGTTCCCATCGTGGTCTCGGTAAAACGTACGACTTCCGGGGTGCCGGTGGTCGGCCTTCCCGTGAGCTTGGGAAGCGACCTGGGGGACTTGCCCGGGGAGGTGGTCACCGGGGAGGACGGGACCGCAAGGGCGCAGCTCAAGGCCGGAAAGGTGCCTGGGACCTCCATTGTGAGGGCCCAGGTGGGAGAGCTCGCCGATACCGTCAGTGTAAGGTTCACGCCGTTGCTCCTGGAGGTGAAGGCTGTTCCTTCGGTCGCTTTCGCCGACGGGGAGAGCACCGTCAGGGTCTCGGCCCTGCTCTCCGACAGCCTCACCAACAACCCTATAAGGGGCGCTGTCCTGAGGTTCGAGACCACCAGGGGCTCGATACCCTCCGAGGCTACCACGGACGACGGGGGGCTTGCCGAGGTGACGCTCAGAAGCCCGACCACGCCCGGGGAGGCTTCGGTCACGGTCAGGTTCGGACCGGCCCTCAGGGCTGAGGCGAGGGTAAGGTTCACGAGGCTCGGGGTTGCGATATATTCCGAAGAGGAGAGCGTCCTGGCCGACGGGGTCACCCCTGCAACCCTGAGGGTGAGGTGGACGGACGAGGACGGAAGGCCGGTCCAGGGAAGGACCCTAAGGTTCTTCTCGGACGCTGGGAGGGTGGAGCCTTCCTCCGTGGCCACCGACGCCAGGGGAGAGGCGAGCGCCTCCTTCGTACCCCCGGCAGACAGCACGGACGGTCTGGCCCACGTGTGGGTCGTGGCGGGCGACGTCTCCGACACCCTCGCTCTCCACCTTGTGGGCGTCACATTGGAGATCGAAGCCGAGCCTCCCGAGGTGGCCGCCGACGGAGCGAGCACGTCCCGCATCACAGCCCGGCTCAGGGAGACGACCTCCGGGAGGGGGCTGCCGAGCAGGAAGGTCGAGTTCGAGACGAACTTGGGAAGCCTCCTTCAGGATGAGACCTTCACGGACGCCCGGGGGAGGGCCTCCGTCGTGCTCGTAAGCTCCAGGACCCCAGGAACAGCAACCGTCAGGGCGAGGTACGGTGGGTTCTCAAGGAGCGTATACGTGGAGTTCTCAGCGGCATATCCCCACATCCTCAAGCTCTCGGCGGAGCCGAAGGTCCTTCTGGCCGACGGGCAGAGCAAGGCCTCCCTCAGGGCCTCGGTGCTCAGCGCGGACCTCAACCCGGTCCCGGACGGGACCGAGGTCGGGTTCAGGATAATAGCGGGCGGAGGTTCGATAACCCGCTCCGCCCGGACCTCGAACGGGGTTGCCTCGGTGGAGTACACCGCCTCGACCGTGCCCGAGACAGTCAGGATCGAAGCCAGCTCAGGGGCTGCCAGGGACACCGTGGAGATCGTGTGCGCTCCCTTCTCAATATCGCTATTCGTGGACAGGACGGAACTTCCGGCCGACGGGGTCAGCTCTACGGCCGTTGTGGCCCTCCTCCAGGACGAGCGCCATAACCCTCTCCCGGACCGTGAGGTGCACTTTTCGACCACTTTGGGTGTGATCGGTGCCTCTGCGACAACTGGGGCGGACGGAAGGGCCAAAGTTGAGCTCCACAGCGCAAGGACGAACGGGACGGCCCAGGTGGTGGCCACCTACGGTGCGGCCTCCGAGACCACTTATGTGACGTTCTCCGGGGTCTCCATCGAAGTCTCTGCCTCGCCCTCCGACCTTCTGGCGGACGGGAGGACGAAGGCAGCGGTGAGGGTGGTGCTCAGGGACGCAGCAGGAAGGCCCCTTTCGGGCCAGGAGGTCCGGCTGGAGGCGACGCTCGGCCGGTTGCTCTTCGGGGTCGGGGAGACCGACACGAGGGGAGCATTTGTTGACTCCCTTTGGAGCGATTCTCCCGGGGAGTCCATAGTCCGGGCAGAAGGGGCGGGAGCCTCGGGGGAGGCCAGGGTCTACTTCACGGATTACAGGCTTAGGCTCAGGGCCGAGCCTTCGACGTTCGCCGTATTCGTGGGTTCTTCTACGGTCACGGCGGAGCTTACCGACGGGCAGGGGAACCCTGTCGAGGGGGCGAGGATATCCTTCGCCACTACATCGGGTCGGATATTCCCTGCGGTGACCGTAACGGGGCCGGACGGGAGTGCCCGGGCGAACCTCACCGGGACCACGGCGGGACCTGCGACCGTGACCGCCACCGCCGAGGTGGACGGGGGGAGGGTCTCGGCCTCCGTGGAGGTGGTGCTGACTTCTGCCGAGCCAGCTTCGGTGATACTCAGGGGGGAGCCGATAGTGGTGCGGGTGAACGGGGGGCAGTCCTCCCTCAGGGCCGTCGTGACCGACTCTCGGGGCAACCCGGTCCGGGGGGCCTTTGTTGGATTTACGCTATCGGGGGCCAGGGGAGGGGCGAGGATAGAGCCGGCCACAGCTGTCACCGACGAGAACGGGGTCGCCACAGCCTCGTTCATCGCAGGTGCTGTCCCGAGCCAAAGGCCGGAGGACGTGGAGGTGGTGGCGTTCGTGCAGGGGACGGAGATAGTCTCCGAGCCTCTCTTCCTCACCGTGGCGGGAGCACCTGCCGAGCTTACGCTCGGATACACCCCTCCGCCCGTCTCCAACGGGGACGGGACCTTCAGCCTGAAAGTGGCGGCCCTGGTCTCCGACGTCAACGGAAATCCTGCACCGGACGGAACCTTGGTCTACTTCGGGGCGGACGGTGCGGTGGGGGTTATAGAAAGCCCCGTAGCGACCTCGGAGGGAAAGGCCACGACCCTCTTCACGTACCCCGTGAGCGAGGCGGGAAAGAGGGTGGAGATAAGGGCCCAGAGCGGGGGGATATCCGAAAGCATAGAGATAACGATCCCCGGGTTCAGCGGGACGGTGGCAAATGTAACCCTCACCGTAAAGCCCGACGTCCTCCTGGGGAACGGTGAGGAGAGCGCAGAGGTAGAAGCTTTGGTCACCGACACCGACGGAAACCCCGTAGGGGACGTGTTGGTCACGTTCGAGGCGGAGGGCGGGAGGATAGCTCCCTCGGCCGTCACGGGCCCACAGTTCCTGAACAAGTACTACGGCACCCCCAACCCGGACTGGGGTGTAGCGAGGGTGACCCTGGTCTCGGAGCCGGTTAGGGAGGACCGCAGGATCAAGGTGGTGGCGAGGGCGGGAGGGAAGGAGAGCGCTCCGGTCGTCGTGACCTTCAAGGGGATAGAACTTTCGGTCCGCCCTGACAGGTCCATAGTGAGGGCCGGGGAGGAGGTCGTCCTGAGGACCACCCTCAAGGAGTCGGCCACCCATACTCCCATATCCGGCGCCCTCCTCAGGTTCGGGACGAGCCTTGGGACCCTTCCCGGCACCGCCACCACCGACGCAAGCGGGGTGGCCGTCAACGTGCTGAAGACTGGGGAAGAGACCGGAAGGGCGGAGGTCATGGTGTGGTACGGAGCTTTGGCCGAGACGACGTACGTGGACGTCATACCGGCCAAGGGCCTCGCACCTGCGAGCATCTCCTTCATCTCGGCCGACCCTCCAGAGGTGGGGGTGAGGGGTTCGGGGGACAACGAGTTTTCAGTGCTCACCTTCGAGGTGAGGGACGAGGAGGGCAACCCCGTAGCGGACGGCACGCTGGTGCTCTTCTCCTTGGAAGGTGGGCTCGACGCCACCGTAACCGACAGCGCAAGGACCCTGGACGGAAGAGTTAGGGCGGTCCTCAGGAGCGGGACTAGGGCCGGGACGGTGAGGGTCATAGCGAGGGTCGCCGAAAGGCCGGAGGTCTCCTCGGGGGCCATCCCCGTTTCGGTCCACGGCGGCCCTCCGGACAAAGACCACTTCAGCTTGGCGGTGGAAAAGCTCAACATCGCCGGAAGGGTGTACTCCGGCCTTACGGACAGGATAACGGCTTACGTCTTCGACCGATATTCGAATCCCGTCCCGGAGGGGACCTCGGTCTACTTCAGCACCACGGGAGGTGGGATAGAGGGCTCAGCCAGGACCGACGCCCGGGGCCAGGCCTCGGTGGATCTGATATCCGCCGAACCGTACCCAGAGGGGGGCCTCGTCACTGTAACGGCGCAGACCGTGGACAAGGACGGGAACCCCATAACCGCCACCATAAAGGTCCTCTTCAGCGGTCATACGGCTCCCATATATGTTGAACCCTCCTACATAACCGTCCCCGAGGGAGGGAGACAGGCCTTCACATATATCGTGAGCGACGAGGACGGGAACCCCCTCGTCGAGGGGACGAGGATAAAGGTCACCTCGCAGGGCGGGAAGGTCACGGGGGACGTGGACGTGACCCTGCCCGACACCCAGGACCCCTCCTGGACCAGGTTCTCGTTCATCTTCCAGGACGAGGCGGAGGACGAGACCCCACCCCAGATAACCATAGAGGTCACATCCCCCAACGGCGACAGGAAGCGCACCATAACCACCGCACCGCCCGTCCCGACGGCTGTGATCTTGACCTCCGAGGCGGACCGTATCCTGGCCGACGGGGAGGATGCGGTCGAGCTGACGGCCGTGGTCCTGGACGCCGGAGGGAACATGATAACCGGCATCCCGGTCCACTTCTCGGCGGACGTCGGAGATGTGGAGCCTGCGGCCATCACGGACTCCCAGGGGAGGGCGTCGGTCACATATCGGGGTGCGGCGTCCGAGGAGGACACGACCGCCACGATCGTGGCCTCGGTCGGGGATCTCTCCGACACCGTCCGGGTGAGGCTCGCAGGTGTGAGGTTGAACCTCGAGGTGGAGGCAGGCTACGTCCTTGCGGACGGGACCTCAAAGGTCGAATTCAAGGCCCTATTCGAGGAGACCACCACGGGAGCTCCCGTCGTGGGGAGGGAGGTGCGCCTCTCCGCATTCGAGGACATTGACGGGGACGGCATGAGGGATGCGGGCGAGCAGGACGTGGGGGACCTACCCCCCTCCGCCGTCACGAACGATGCCGGAAAGGTTGAGGGCCCCTTCAACCCTGGCGTGCTCGGCAGGGACCTGTCCGTCACCCTCAGGGCCGAGGTCGGGGCCCTGTCAGACACGGCGGTGGTGAGGGTGCTCGGAATTTCCTTGGATGTGGAGGCTTCCGATGACACTTTGGTCCTCGGGGGGAGCACCGAGGTAAGGGCAGTGCTCAGGGAGGTCACATCCGGAGCCCCCCTCCCAGCCAGGGAGGTGAGGTTCTCCTCCACCATGGGGGTCCTTTCTTCTTCTTCCGCCTTCACGGATGCCGAGGGCGTGGCTCGGGTGTACCTCACATCCGGGACTCAGGAGGGCACCGCCTGGGTGACGGCCTCCTACGGACCTCTCTCCGACAGGGTTGGGGTCGCCTTCGTGCCATCCGCTCCGGCGAGGGTAGATGTGGAGGTATCGCCGAGCTCCGTCCTGGCCGACGGGGAATCCGAGCTCGAGGTCTTGGTCTCGGTCCGGGACGAGGCCGGCCTCGGCGTCCCCGGTGCGAGGGTAGAGCTTTACGCCTCTGCTGGGGAGGTGCCGGGGGAAGTTACCACCGGACCCGACGGGAGGGCGAAGGTTCGGTGGATCGCCCCGGCATCGTCGAAGGATGTAAGGGCGCAGGTGATAGCTCGGGCCCAGGGCCCGGCGGATACTGCTGAGGCCCTGTTCCAGGGCATCTCCCTGAAGGTGCGGGCGGAGCCCTCTGTCCTGACCGCCGACGGTGTAAGTCAGGCCAGGGTGACGGCCGAGCTGAAGATGACCTCCACCCTCGAGCCCATATCCGGGGCCTCAGTCCGCTTCGCCACCGACGTCGGAGCGATAGAGGGCTCCTCGGCCACGGACTCCAAGGGCCTCGCCGAGGTCACGCTCACAGCGCCTTCTGCCCCCGACACCGCCAGGGTGGTCGCATACTTCGGAAGGGGGATATCGGATACGACGTACGTGATCTTCGAGCCCTCCACTCCCACTTACCTGGCCCTTTCGGTGGAACCCACATCCCTTGCGGCCGACGGGAGGAGCACCGCTTCGGTGAGGGCGGTGGTCACCGACCAGCTTGGAAAGCCCGTCTCAGATGGCACGGCCGTTCGCTTCGGGCTGCATCCCTCGGAAGGGAGCCTCGGAAGCACGAGGGCGTTCACGGTAGATGGCGAGGTGAGCACCACCCTCACGAGCAGCACGAGCCTGACCACCGTCACGGTCGAAGCCTGGGTGGAGGATTCTCCTGATGTGAGGGACAGCGTCCAGGTGGAATACGTGCTCGGTCCTCCTGCTTTGGTCACGGTCGAATCCGAAAGGGACACCCTTCCCGCAGACGGCATAACCACGACCACCATCACGGCCACGGTCACAGATGCTGCCGGACATCCGATCCCCGGGGTCGAGGTGAGGTTCTCATCGAACATAGGCACGGTGACCGAGAGGGCCACGACGGATTCCGAAGGAAGGGCCGAGGCGAGCTTCTCGGGGAGCACGACAGGAGCCGCTATCATAACAGCGACCTGCCAGGGGGTCGAAGGAAGGTCGGACCCTATAGAACTGGTCCCAGGGCCTCCCGTAAACATAACCCTTTCGTTCGAACCGAACTTCGTACATGTGAGGGGCGTGGGAAGGAACTCGGCCCTGACCGTGACAGCGGACGTAAGGGACGCCCACGGGAACCCGGTCGCCGACGGGACCGAGGTGGTCTTCGACATCTACGCATCCCCGTCGGGACCCGGGGACGTTTACAGGGATTCCCTCAGCTCCTACGACCCCATCCCCACCGTAGGCGGGAGGGCGCAGGTGGCCTTCATAAGCGGCAGCCGTTCCGGGACAGCGAGGATAAGGGCCAGGCTTCCGGAATACGGCCTCGAGGCCGTCTCGACCGAATTTCAGATATTCTCGGGCCCGGTCTTCATAGAGGATGTGGACGACATGTCCACGAGCCACCTCTCGGTCGCTCCGAAGGTCATAAACATATATGGGTGGAACTACTTAAATAACAGGACGGAGCTCGTCGCCGTCCTGAGCGACAGGTACCACAATCCGGTTCCCGAGGGAACGGCGGTGTACTTCACCACCACGGGAGGCTCGGTCGTAACTTCCGAAGGGTACACCGACGCCGACGGGGTCGCCAGGGCAACCCTGATCACGGCCGCTCCCTTCCCCACGGTGGAGAGGTACCACATGCTCAAGGACCCCAACACAGGAGAACCCATCCCCGGCGATCCACCCGACTTCGACGGCGACGGGAACCCGAACGATGGCATAGCCAGGGTCCTCGCCACATCCGAGGGCGTGACGTCGGACGGGGACACCCTCAGGTCTGCGAGGGCCTGGTGGGTGGCAGATGTGGTGTTCTCGGGACCTGTGGCGGTATTCCAGGCCACCGACGACGATCCGGACGACTCGCTTGCTGTAGGGGAGTCCACAACCATAACCTTGAGGGTCTACGACGAAAACGGCAACCCCGTCGTCCCTGGCTCCAAGATCACGGCCACAGCGTCCGCCGGGGAGATCTCGCCCGCCGAGATCGTCACCGGGGACCCGGGAACTACGACCTATACGTTCACGTTTGCGAACAACTTGGACCCTCAGGAGGATAGCACGACCGCATCCGTGGTGACGATATCGCTCGAGAGCGAAAACGGCAACCGTGAGGTCACCTTGAACTTCGTGCTCACCGTGCCTTAGGGGGAAAGATGAGATGGATTTGGCTTGTAATTCTTTGGCCCGTCGGATCTTACGGGTCCTGGCCCTTCTCGGGCGAGGGGAAGATATACGGCGGGGTCGGTGCCGAATACAGAAGGTGGAGGCTGGACGACCGGAGGGTCGCCTCCCGGCGCTGGGACTTCAGAGCCTCGTACGGGCTCAGGGATTGGCTGGACGTAAGGGCCGAGGTCGGGATGGCCGCGCTCAGTATCTCATCTCCAGGTCCGGGATGGACCGAACTCAAGGCTGCCTACAGGCCCCTCTTGGGGGCGGGAGCGCGCCTTCGTATCCTGAGGCTCGGCCCGTCGGTGGCCTATCTGGACGGGGAAGGGCTCATCTTCCGTCCCTCCGGAGCCATGGTCCGCACGATGGGGGCCGACACCCTCCGCTCCGAGGTGGACTATAAGCCCTGGGGGGAGTATTTCCTATCGTTCGGCGTGGCGGTCCCCTCGTGGAGAACTTACGGAGCGGTCGTGTTCCAAGGGGTAGCGACCGAAGGGGAGAGGAGGCTCGTCGAGGAAGGGAAGGTTTTGGACGAAAGGTGGGAGTCGTACAGGAGCGGGGTGAGATGGGCCCTCATCCTGGGCAGACAGGTCGAGGTAGGAAGGGGCTTCCGCCTGAAGACGGAGGTCTGGGCGTCTTCCGACGTGCTCTTAGGAAAGTCCTACGAGGACATGGCCGTGAGGGTTGAGCTGGTCCAGCGCTACGTCCCCGAGAAGGAACCCTTCTGAGGCCGCCGTCGGAGGTCCCCTACTTCATCATCACCGCCTTCCTTACGAACTCTTCCCCCCGGCCCTGAACTTCACGAGATATACGCCGCTTCCGAGCTCCCTGCCGGAGCTGTCCCTCCCGTCCCACTCCAGGCTGTGCCGGCCCGGCCCGAAGGTCCTTGCGCACCCCCAGACCCTGCGCCCGAGCGTGTCGAACACCTCCACCTCCACATGGCAGGTGCGGGGGACCGAGAACGGGATTACGACCCTGCTGTTGAACGGGTTGGGATACGGGTCCCCGAGCGTGAATTCCTCCGGCAGGACATCCCCTTCCGCCACCGCGGTCGGAGGGACGGCCCCGGAAGGACCGAACACCCTGACGGTCAACGTCGCCGAAGCTTCCAGCCCGCCGTCGTCCACCACGGTCACCTCTGCTCGATAGGTGCCCGGATCGTCGTAGGTATAGGTCGTCGAGTCGTCCTCCGTCGTCTCGTCCACCGTTCCGTCGCCGTCGAAGTCCCACCTGTAACTCTCGATAGTGCCGTCCGGGTCGTGGGCTACGCAGATGAACCTGACCTCCAAGGGTGGGTCCCCTGAGGGGGGAACCCCTACGAACGAATCGACCTCAGGAGGAAGGTCAGGCGTGTAGCCGTTGTACTCGTCGGCCCCTATGTCCGCAGCCATGCCGACCACCCTGGGGTCCCCCTCGAAGTCTACCTCGGGCGCTCCCCCGGAATCTGTGCAGGGCGAGCCCCCCAGGAGGTGGAAGTTCCCACGTTCAGGCACTGCGAACATTGGGTCCTTCATGACGTTGCCGCCGCGGAAGTACTTCTCAAAGGCCGGCCGGGAGGAGAAGTAACTCATCCTGTGCCGATGAGGAAGTTGTTCGTAAAGGTGACGGAACCCGAATCGGCCGCCACGTAGACCCCTCCAGCACCGTCCCAGCCCCAATTGCCGCTGAACCTGTTGCCCGTCACAGTGACCACGCCCGATACGGTCTCCAGGTAGGCACCGCCGCCGATGCCCTGGAAGCACCTGTTGCCCTCGAATTCGCTCTTCTCGACCAGGACGTTCGCATCGTGGGTCCGGACTCTAAGTCCGGCGCCCATGGCAAAGTACTCTCCGTCCTTGAAGATGAGCCCACTTATCGTGATATCGCCTCCCCCGTCCCCTCCGTCCCTGCCGGTGTCGGTCGTTATCCTCATGATCTTCACAGAGCCTCCACCGTCGAGGACCGGCCTGTGCTCAGGGTCCTGCGCCACGATCACGAGCTTATGTCCCCCGTCCCCGTCGTCGGTCTCGTACGTGAGGGTCTCGGTGACGTTGTAGGTTCCTGGTGCGACGTAGATCACGTCGTCCTCGCCGTTGCTCTGGGCCAGGGAGAGGGCTGTCTGGAAGGAACAGGGGCTCGTAGGCGAGCACGAGGCCCCCGTGCCCGCAGGCGAGACGTAAAGTTCGGCCGCAGCAGCATCCCCGGCCCAAATTCCGGTCGCCAAGGCTATCAGGTACAACCTCTTTAAAAGCCTCATCCTTTCCATATCGACCTCCTCCTGTTGATGCCCTTCCGGAGCTTACGGCACCTCCGAAGTTCAACTCTTTCACCTCCCAAATATATCTCTACTGTTAGGTCCAAAAAGTGATCGGGGTCACATAAAGACTATGTAGCGGCCGGCGTTCTGGCTCACGCAGGAATATTCCGGGGACCTATATACGATGCCAGGACGAGCCCAGGGCGATCACCTCCTTCGTTCTACGTCGAGCCTTGCCCACACCTCCTTCAACACCATCTCCGGAGTTATCCCCCTCATACACATGAAGTGTCCTTCAGGACACCTCCTCCCCCCGTGGACGGAACAGGGACGACAGGGGAGGTCCAACTCCACCACGCCGTGTCCCGGACCGTACGGGCCGAAGCCGAACGCCGGGACGGTAGGGCCGAATATCGCAACGACCGGGGTTCCCACGGCCGAAGCTATGTGGACGGGGGCGCTGTCGTTCGAAACCAGGACGGAACAGAACTTCAAAAGGGCCGCCGATTCCATGATCGAGGTCCTTCCGGCCGCCACGGCGGGCTTCGGGGAAAGCCCCCGGGCTATACGTTCGCAGAGTTCCCGGTCCTCAGCCCCTCCCACGAGGACCACCCCG
>Ga0209410_1000039_pt1 | contig 47981 bp, 47 predicted proteins | sample Mar14436cmmetaG_FD_184135 | JGI IMG/M metagenome (GOLD analysis project Ga0209410, IMG submission 184135) | Marine hydrothermal vent microbial communities from Guaymas Basin, Gulf of California to study Microbial Dark Matter (Phase II) - Marker... ... | reverse complement strand
GACTTTGTATCTGGCGATAATGCCGGTGAAATAGATCTCTTCCTTAATGATGGTACCGGTTCGTTTACCCACCAGACAAATATCTGTTCCGGTTCGCCATGTGATGTAGGTTCTACTGCCTATGGTCTTGCAGCGGCAGACTTTGCATAAGGAGAATCTCTCGGAGAGAATTTATTTAGAGAAGTATTCATTCCACGACTTGACCTCAATTTCTCTGTCTTTTACCCTCCGTATAGCATTTACTGCCGCCTGTGCCCCGGCAATCGTTGTTATGTATGGAATTCCCAATTCAACCGCACCCCTCCTTATCATATAACCGTCTCTCCTCGGTCCCTTTCCAGTGCTTGGCGTATTGATTATTAAGTCGACCCTCTTATCGTGAATTAAATCGAGTATATTTGGACTGCCCTCACTGATCTTCATAATTTTCATATTCTCGATATTATTTTCTGATAGAATCTCCGATGTTCCAGATGTGGAAATTATATTAAATTCCAACTCCCGGAATTTCCTTGCAATTTCAATTATTCTTGGTTTGTCCCTTTCATTTACACTTATAAAGAGCGCCCCACTTAATGGCAATTCATTTCCCGCAGCAACCTGAGCCTTATAGTATGCCATCGCAAAATCCGTGCCAATTCCCATAACCTCACCGGTAGATTTCATCTCCGGTGTCAAGACCGGATCAACCCCGGGGAGTTTTATGAATGGAAACACAACCTCCTTTACGGCAACATGCCCCATATTTTCCATCGGGTTAAGATTATCTACCAAATTTCTTAATTTCATTCCAAGCATGACCTTCGCCGCGATCTTTGCTAATTGAACACCGACAGCCTTACTAACAAATGGTACCGTTCTCGAGGCGCGAGGATTTGCCTCCAATGCATAAACCGTGTCATTCTTTACGGCATATTGTATGTTAATTAAACCGATCGTGTTTAATTCCAGAGTCAATCTCTCCGTATAATCGATGATAGTGTCAATTATCTTCTCGTGCAGTGTCTGTGGTGGAATTACGCACGCGGAATCTCCAGAATGGACCCCCGCTTCTTCTATATGCTCCATTATCCCTCCAATCATCACATCCTTCCCATCACAGACCGCATCTACATCAACCTCAATTGCGTCCTGAAGAAATTTATCTATCAAAACGGGATGTTCCGGAGAAATCCTAACCGCTTCGTTCATATAATCCTCTAAGTCGATCTCGTCCTGAACTATCTCCATTGCCCTTCCGCCAAGAACATAACTTGGTCTTACTAAAACGGGATAACCGATCCTCTCTGCTATTTCCTTTGCCCCCTCATAACTATAAGCGGTTCCCCAATCTGCAGACGGCACTCCCAACTTATCGAGAATTTTCCCAAAATTGTCTCTGTTCTCCGCCATATCAATATCCTTGGGGGATGTCCCCAATATCTTCACACCGTGCCTATAGAGTGGCATTGCAAGATTTATTGCAGTCTGACCACCAAATTGAACCATTACTCCCAATAAATTCCTCGATTCCAATTCAACAATATTGAGAACATCTTCCAGTGTCAATGGCTCAAAATACAATTTATCTGAAATGTCAAAGTCTGTAGAAACCGTCTCGGGGTTATTATTAATTATTATACTTTCAATACCAATTTCTCTAAGTGCATAAACTGCATGCACCGTACAGCAATCAAATTCGATTCCCTGACCGATCCTTATCGGTCCAGAACCCAAGATGATGACCTTTTTTCTATCTGAAACCTCAACCTCATTCTCCTCTTCATATGTGGAATAATAATATGGTGTTTCCGCATCGAACTCTGCGGCGCATGTATCCACCATCTTGTAGGTTGGGAGAATATTATGCCTTTTCCTGAATTCTCTCATCTCCATTTCATTTCCGAGATATTTGTCCAAGAAGCCCAATCTCTTCAATTCCACTATCCTATCCCTATGCCTTTGATTTCCATTTCCACAATTTTTATTGTTTTTATTATTTTTATTCATCAGATATAATTTTTAGAATATATGTAATAAATTTTATCGGTAAATTATCGGTAAAATTGACAATAAGGGACAACCTGCTGATGCTTCTCGAATTAGTGAGAATTAGAAATGCATTGATTGTATTCTTCGGTGTTATTGTGAGTGCTACATTTATCCTAACTTGCGATTTGACCGATAATGCTGAGGTGGGAAATGTTATTATTGCGGGCATTGCCGCATCACTTATAACTGGAGCGGGGAATGCAATAAATGACTACTTTGACTCCGAGGTTGACAAGATAAACAAACCAAAGAAGCCAATTCCTTCGGGGAGGATAGCAAAGCCAGATGTTGGAGCAAAGCCAGATGTTGGTATGATTTCAATAGTTTTATTTCTGATTGGAATTGGTTTATCCAAATCAATAAATGATTATTGTCTCATCATAGCGATCTTAAATTCCATGATCCTCATATTATATGCAAAATACTCAAAGAAGGCGTTACTCATTTCCAATCTTACAATAAGTTATCTTGTCGCGTCCGTATTTCTATTTGGTGTATTGGCCACCGTCGATAACCCCGGGGAGATAATGATCGGGGATGACATAAGAATTGTTATGATTATGTCCGCGTGTGCATTCTTGATGACATTCTCGAGGGAGATTATAAAGGATATCGAGGATATTGAGGGGGATAAAAGAGAATACGCAATTACGCTCCCAATTAGAATAGGAATTGAGAATGCTAAGAAATCCGCAATTATACTTGCCATCGGTGCCATACTCCTCAGCTTCCTGCCGTTCTTCATTCATCTGAGGTCATTCAATTTACTCTCGTACGGAATACTAATAGTCCTTGCAGATATTATATTCTTAATTTCATTGACAATGCATCCCTCCCTGGGGCAAAGAATAATGGTATTTTGTATGGTCCTCGCATTGATTGCATTCTTCTTGGGAAATTTAACATCAATTTGATATGAGATGCCTTTTGCTGTTTTTACATTTGAAGAATCGCGAATATTTTTAATATCTTAATTAAATAATGTTTTACAAATGAAAAGGATTATATCCATAACTATATTCACAGTAATGTCGTTAATATTCCTTTCCCTCAATGCCACTGCTGGATGTAGTGGTGGTTGTTGTGGTGAAATCACATCGGTTTATCACACGATTCATGGAGATGATGATATCACAATCTATGTAATCATTAAGAACACGGGTTCTTCATTTTGTTCTTACAGGGTTGATTTATATAACGAATGGGATTATAGATTAATGTCCTTTCCACTAATTGGATACATATACCTATTCCCAAATGAAGAAACAACCGTATTCTTTACAACCACGGGTCTGTTTCCTCCATTCAAGCTCCCCGATTTGGGAATCGAATATACTGTGAACTTGACATGTGCTGGTTGTACATCGGAATTGGATTCTGTAACAAAAAATGTTGTTCCAGAGGGGTGCAGGGACTATCTCGGTGTTAATTGTGTTGAGGTTGGAAAGGAGATCGGTGATGATGCGGGAAATAAGGTGAAATGTGAGGGTGGGGGCTCATGTATTATAAATTGTGAAATAAAGGAGGGAAATTGTTACTGTAGTTTGATACATACTTGTGTTGGAGAGTGTGTCAATAAATCCGAAGAGAGAGAAGAGCCATTTTGTATGTTCTATCCAGATTTCGTGTGCGATGGAAATTTTAGCTGTGCCGATAACTCAACGCCAACGACAAGCTGTTCTACGGTCGATGAATGTAAGATCAGGTGTGCGGATGCGTGTGGAAAACTGACAAATTGTAGTGATAATTGTGAGGCATGTTGCTTGGGAGAAACTTGCATGAAGACTACATACAGTAGCGATGAGAGATATGCCTGCCTGAACTCGTGCTTTGGCGTCTGTAATATGAGAAAGATTATTTGTGATATTGAGGGCTTATTGAGGGCCGTTGCAATATGGGTTGCAATAGTATTATTTACATTTCATTCATTCAAATTCTTGGTCTATTCTGGTGATCCGGAGGCTAGAAGAAAGGCAAAATTGGGAATGCTTTATGTAATCCTCGGTTTATTACTCTTTATGATAGCGATACCACTCATAAATTACCTCTATGGTGGTACGAGATTTGTATGTTATTACTCCGGTTAGTGAAAATGAATTGCAACAATATGATAAAAAAAATTATAATATTCTTAATCCTTATTTCATTATCTTCTGCAAAAATGATGGAGTTTAAGTGCTCCGCATCATCTGGTTGTGGAGATACCTCCTGCCCATCTGGTCATGAACCAAGAATAATGTGTCCTCATAGCGAGGTTGATCCAACAAATCCAACACCCATATGTGATATATGCAAAGTAGAGTGTGCGAGAGAGTGTGGAAGAGAAGCAACATGCCTAGATGATCCATCAACGGCTGCAGATGAATGCAGTAGTTGTTGCAGTACTTACTGTAGTAAGTATGGTGGTTTTGAAAAACTTTCGTGTGAGGGCATGTGTTATGCGACATGCAGAGCAAATTCAGAATTCTGCCAAGCGATTCTTTTATTGCAGTATTTATCTCTCGGGGTGGGAACCATTTTATTGTCAATAAATGCGCTTAAATGGATGATGAGCGATAATGATAGAGCGAGAAATGATGCAAAGAAGGGCATTGCATACACAATATTCGCACTACTCTTAATTATAACCGCAATTTATCTCGTCGGATACTTCTATGTTGGCACAATAACATGCTAACAACTACATGCCAAACTCCCAACCATTATATAATTAACCAATGAAAATGCAACTAAAATAACAATTAATCCAAATACGATCCAGAGTAACCCCCTCCTCGCTTCCATTCTGCCGAGGTCATCCTCAGAGATGATCCATCTAACTCCATTTACTGCAAATAGAACCGTTGCTATACCAATTGCTATAAATCTTAATAAATCTATTGTCTGGCAGAAATCATCATTAACGAGGCATGTTCCAGCGCACGAGTCCATACACACATCCAATTCAACACCGGTATATATTGAACATGCCTCTACTCTGCAGCAATTCCTACAATCGGTCTCATTATCACACGCACAATTCGTTAAACCCCCACACGCCTGCGCACAGACATAGGAGCATAAAGGAAAACATGTCCCAACATCTACGGTCGCGCCGTTCCAGCACGTGCATGTGTGGGCGTTTACATTCTGGATAAATATGTATAACATTAAGATAATAAAGGTAAATCTCAAAAATCTCGAGACCATCATATTAGAATTAATCCTTTATCAAGTATTTATATTCAAATAATAAAAATTTAATTGAAAAATGAAACCAAATTGGAAATTTATGCTATCATTTACGATAGCAATATCTCTAATCATAATTCTCGGTCTCCTCACACCAGTTATGTCATTTCCAATCTCTATTGAGATAGACATAACTCCCTCTCTTCTATACGAGGGTGATAGTGCCGATATTGTGGTGTGTGTTAAGGACCCAGGTAATGCAAATCACTACACTACTCCCCCCGCAAAAACAGTAGATGTTACGCTGACCTATCCTGATGGGTCTACAACTCCCTACACCCTAACCTTCACCACCCTAGTTGATGCCGATACCGCATGTACAAACACTCAAACAACACCCGCACTGCATGACATTGGTGCCTATACAGTCACCGCTGATTATACGGAAGGAGGTAATAGTATTTCTACAACAGAAATGTTTGTTGTGCTTACAAAACCATGTTCTGTCACTATATCGACCTCCGCAGTATTGGTATATCTGGGAGATGATATAAATATTCGAGTATGTCTAACTGGATGCACCGATAAGGATGATAAGAATATCGATATTTCTGTCTATGACCCCAAGGGCTTTGTGCATAAAGCAACTGCCAAGACAGATTCCACTGGATGTACCCCATGGCTAAGCTATCTCGATAGGTTTGATAATATGCCAAATACCGATGATGCTGGGAGCTATATTGTAGTTGCAGAATCTCATTTTCATGGTACCAAGGGAATAACAAACTTCTTTGTTGATGTTGATTGTAGTTCATTACCAAAGAACGAGAGTATGGGCGCATTTGTAACTATTTCGTATAGACAAAGACAAAATATGACCGCATATTATCATGTAGCGTGTTGCGATACTACAACTTATCCATATAATGAGTGTTGTAAAAAGGTTATGTTTCATCTAGATTGTACAACATACCATTGTGGAGATTGTAATGAGGGCACAGTTGATATTATGTGGGGGAATAATCTCAATTACTCCGAGGTTGCCAACTTGGTTGAGAGCGGGATGGCGATACTATGTCAGAATATGATAGGTTTTGATAGATTCGATGTCGCGTATGTAAATTCTTCAAGATATGAGATCATTGGAGTTACATATTTATCTAACTACATTGATGTTAGGCTTATAGATTTGGATGAATGCATAATTGGCAATGCAAGCATATGTGATATAAGGAATGAAAGATTGGTATTTAATAAAGATTTGTATATAAACTTTACACAGTCTCGAGTTGTGCATCATGATAGATTGTGTGAGGGATATTATGAGGCGGAACTTATACCATATGAGGGTCCTTACGAGCTTGATACATCAAGATATGTTGATGTCTTTCTGAGGAACTTTACAGATTATTTCTATTGTTATCATCATCCAGAGCATGAGCCAAGAGTTCCTCTGATAGTGAGAAATACAAAGTGGTGTGATAGGATGAATATGAGGTTCTATTCAGTACATCCGCTTGGTGGCTTACATATAGATAGGAATTATATAGATACCGTAAATGAGTGGAACACCCTGGCTGGAACGATTGTTCTTGGACATGCATGTCCATGGTGTAGAGCCGAGCCAGTTATTTTCTATGTTTGTGGAAATCTGAGTAATGCGATAATAAAGAGACCAAACAGTCATAAGACATTCGAGACCGTAGATTTTATCGATTTCTTGGGGAGCGTGTCGGGTCAGATGAATGTCGATTCCAGCTGTAGTGTTGTATGCGAATGGAGCTTTGGAGACGGATTCAAGGCTCATGCGTGTGAAACACAACACAGATACAGAAAGCCTGGCACATACACAGTAACACTAACGGTCTATTATCCATTCTCAACCTCCGACTCCTTAAGCACAACTATTGATGTAAATATCGTGGCACCAGATACAACAAAGAGTGCATCAATCTTGGAGCCCATCGATTTAAATAGGGTATATGCATATTATGCGGTTAATGTTCCAATACCATTTGCCGCCCACGCAACCGGTCCAGGACAGCTTAGCGATTACGCGTTCAAGTGGGATTTTGATAATGATGGAGTAATAGACGCCTGGACAAGTGAGACTAGTTATTCATATAGTAGTGCTGGAATCTATACAGTAAAATTAGAGGTTGTAAATGCAAGTAATCCATCGCAGATTATTGGTACAGATCAAATCGATATCAAGGTTGTTGATATGGACAGACCAAATATAACAAACATAAAGATGTGGGGTTGTCTTGGAAAGGAAATTGAAAAAGACACATGCTTGGAATTTGACATCTATAATATATTCCCCTCGGGACTCGGCGATAAGCCCGAGCCACTTACAGACATTAATGTTACGGTGGAGGTCGATGAGATGGATGGTGATGAAGTAAACCATGCGTGTGTTCCAGAGGAGATGAACTGTTGTAATGATAAAGACACACATACTACCCACATCGCGAGAATTGATGGTCAAACATCGGGTAAGTTCTACTTTAACAACTTATGTCACGGAGTTGCCAAGGATGGTGGCAAATTCAACATAACTATTGAGGCTACTCGTGGTTTAAGTACATATACATGGGAATACTGTATGGAATGTAATCCCGATCCAGATGGCTTCATGCTCAATGGTTATGATACTTGCAGTATTACGAATTTTAATGGACATTGTTAGAATTGGGGAGGATTTGGGGTTAAAGGATTTATATGATAAAAATAAATTTAATCTAATAATTAAAAAATAATAAAAATGGATTGGAGAGACATTATGATAATTTTGGGAATAATTATTCTCTTGATAATCTGGGGCAGAATACTATTTAAGCCAACCCCCACAACCACCACAATAACCTTAACATCTACGACAACCCCAATCACAACCACCACAACACACCCAAACCTAAGCACGACAACATCTCTGCCAATTACAATTCTGTTGCCAAATATCACAACAACTTCAACAACAACTACGACCCCAACAACAATTTCGGGACCACCATATATTGATTACTCACCAGATGAATGCGCGGAAATAGAGAGCACTCATAACAGAGATTCCTGCTACCATAATATTGCGGTTAGGGACCAAGACTCATCTCTATGTCAGGAGATAGTAAATGAACAGAGAAGGGATATATGCATTTCGGCAGTCATCATGAAGATCGCGGTAAGCAGTCAAAATGTCTCAAAATGCGAAGAGATTCCATTAGAAGTCATAAGAAGGAAGTGTATAGATTTAATTAAATAGTGGTGATAAAATGGATAAATGGATAAAATTTTTAATCGGTATAATTTTATTTTTTTGTCTCATCCAGTCTGTAACTTCGATAACTTGTCCATCCACGACTTATTTCGCTAAACCATCGTGTAGTTGTATTGATTGTAGTGGATGTGGCGTATGTTCATTTCCGAATGGAACCGCATCAAGTTATTGTAGTAACTCTACTCCCTTGGGATGTGCCGAGTGGAAATGTAATTATTCAAATTGTAAGTGTGATACAGTCCCGGATTATGCCCAGGACCCAGATGGAGACTGTACCGGCTCAAATTACTGTTTTGGTGGGGTTTGCCAAGCTGCTACTCCGCCATTCAACGGCACCCCATCACCCCCAACTCCCAGTGCTCTAAAAGGACAAGAGTGCTATTCAGGTAGTATAATATCCTGTGGCGGTCCTTGTAGTTGTAGTGCGGGTTGCAAGTGCCATACATGTTGGTCTCCTGCCGGAACGGCTCGTTTATATTGTTGTGCTTGGAAATGTGATGAAAATGGATGTAAATGCACTAAAAAGTGTTGTGATTATAGTGGTTGTTATTGTAAAGCGGATCCCAGATGTAGTCAAGAATCGGGTTGCAGTGGAGATTATCACTGCGATGGAAGTGGTTGCTGCGATATCGAACTTCCAAAGATCGAATTGAAGTATACGATAGATCAAGCAAAAACAACATGGGTCGACTATGAAACGAACAGTGACCCCAACTGGGTTAATTATGATGTAGATGTGAGCGTTTCCTATTGTGATGATCCGGATTATTCTTGCGATGGTAGTAGTTACGAGTGGTGTATTATGCGATGGGGAAATTGGGGAAAATACGACCTGAGAAATGCTCCGCCCGGCTCACCACCACCTTCTTATCGGTTAAATTCTGCACCAGTGGCCTGCACATCTTCATGGACAGATGCTGTTGGTAAGACAGAAACCATAGATGACCATACCTATATCATGCTAAAGGCTAAGGATATAAACTGTAATGTTGGTTATTCTGGTGTATTTGAAATCAGGGTGGATGAGGTACCCACCTCTTGGTGTGAGCCACCCGTAGTACCTAGCTGGGTGGGTTCAACCGTTACATTAACATTTGAATTCTATGACCAGGGAGATTCTGGTCCAGATATAGTTGGATTCGGCTTTTATCTAATTAAGAAGAGTGGTGATATGTACTACTACGAGGATCCAGATTTCTGGGGTATGGTGGAAAAGAGTTGTTTTGGCAATGATAACAATGCCGAGCTACACGACCCCGCCAACCAACCACAATACACGGATGGAGGTTTTAATGACCCAGACGCCCCAGGTCAAAAATCAATGTATTGCAAAAAGACAATAACCTTCTACACCGATGATCCATGGAAGCTAAGTCCAGATTTTTCGGGAGCAAAATGTGAGGATGCCTGCGATTATGTATTTACCTGCGTAACTACCAAGGACACCGCTGGAAATAACTTAAGCGCTTACGATGAGGGTTGGACCGCATCTGATCCATATACTGCAGCCGACCTAAAACCGCCCGCGGTATGGCTCAGTGGAGCATATGGTGGAGCAAAAGTGACCGTTGCAGTGAATTGTAGAGACAATGAGAGCGGTTGTAATCCAGGTAGCTATAAGATATATATCTTGGGTGAGGATGTGGACGAAGCCTGGTGTAATGCCCAGGCATGTAGCTGCACGGGCACATCAAAACCATCGCCATATACATCTGATAAGAGTCTCTGTGTTGCGGGATATGCGGAGGATAATGTTGGTAGAGGAACATGCTCCTGTATAAAGGTCTGAGAGAATGAGAATCTATACAAGAAAAATTCACTTCGTGAATTTTTATGCCGAAGATAAAGTTATACTTTATCTTACGGGAACATATCTAAGAATTGCAATCTTCATAATTTTTTTAATTTTTCTATTCACTCCCACAAAGGTCTCAGCGGGAGGTGCGTATTTTCCCGTAACTCCAATGCATATGATTGGAACATTTAACTGCACAATAGAGAAGCCAGATAATCCCGCCTATATCCAAGGTAAAACAATTGAATTTGATTCCTATGTTAACACATCTGACTCAACATCACCGTATATATATGCATGGATATCAAACATAGACGGAGACATAGTCTTTAGAGAGAAAGATGAGAGGAGCGACCTATCTGTTGATAAACATCAGATCGAACTGAGGGTTTCCGATTTCAATACAGATAGACAAAGACCGACATTTCCTTTAATTGAGGAGGAGACCAAAACGATAGTCTCTAATGTGAGCATTAACATTTCAGACGGCTCCACCTGTAACTCGAGAATAGTGGCAGGGGGGCTATTCTCCTATAACCCGTACAGATGTGGCGATACTTCGATGCCATGTTTTTATCGCCTCTTTGAGCAGAATAAGACATGGGTAAAAATCTTTACAATAAATCCATTGGTTGAGGATACAAATGTTATTCTTGATCCAAAGAGTTTGGGGGTTAGTAGAAATTCATTGGTAGCGGAATGGCACTTTGATGAGGGCTCTGGAAATATCGCTTATGATACCTCCGGATACGGAAATGATGCCGACTTTTCTGGAGTATCATCCCCAGCCTGGGTTAGTGGAAAATCTGGTTCTGCTTTAGAATTTGATGGAATAAATGATTATGTTACTACACCAACATTGACACCAATTCACGGTGTTCCAATCAACGACTTCACATTTGTGGCATGGGTCAAGTACAACAGCGATACCGGCACTATACAACAAATATTTGAATCTCATGTGGGCGTCCTAGGTAATGAGATACGCCTGGAGGGTGACTTTCCATTTCTAGAATTTACCATTACCGACGACTCTGGAGTAGTACACACAATATCTACATCTTTATCTTCCTTGAATACATGGTACCTTATAGTTGCAACCTATAATGGAACTCATCAGAAGCTGTATGTTAATGGAGCAGAGGTTGCATCTGCAACATGGTCCAATAACTTTACCCTAATCCTACCAATTATTTTGGGAAGAGATTATGAAATAGCTGCTCAACACTTTCATGGTGTTATGGACGAGGTTCAAGTATTTGCCAGAGCCCTAACTCCAGATGAAATTTTAAATTTATATAATTCCACTTACAGATGCCAAACATATATACCATACACAACATCGTACGGAAATCCTCTAGCTGGTTGGCAATACAGAGTTCCCATAACAATTCAAGAAAATTCTGGAAATAAGCTAACCGATTATCAGGTCTTAATTTATGTAGATACTCAAAGTTTAATTTCTGCGGGTAAGATGCGTCCCGATTGTGGCGATATTCGCTTCACAGATTCTGATGGAGTTACCTTACTGCCATATTGGGTAGAAGATGGATGCGGCACTCCCAATACGAAAATCTGGGTGAAGGTCCCAGAGATTCCAAGTGCTGGAACGAAGACGATCTATATGTATTACGGAAATCCGGGCGCACTAAGTACATCAGATCCCGATTCGGTTTTTGACTTATACGATGAATTCAATTCCTTAGATACCAGTAAGTGGGATGTCTCCAGGGATAATGGGGATACTTCACTTGAATGTGTTGTTGAAGGGGGCTATATGAAATTGGTTAAAAAAAGTCAGTGGAGGGGTTGTAATATAAAGGCTAAGAATTTTAATGTGAAGTATGATGATAAATATATAATTCAATTTAAATTTTTTATAAACTATGTATGTGGAATTACTAATGATGGAGATGGAATGGCTTTAGTGATCGATGGAAGTAACAATGGCGCAGACCCTGCTTGTGATAAGGGTTTTTCTACCACATCCCAGGGGATGGTTGTTGAAATATTTGATGATGCAGCTTCTACAAGTTCTGATAATGGAATCGGAATAGATGATGATACAGGTGATTGTTCAAAAGCGGGCTTTGTAACCCATTGGGGCACTGGCTGGAAGAAGGGAGATGACCTAAATTCGGGAATAATTACCGTAAAATTAACGGGCTCGAATATAATTGTAGAGTACGAGGATTTAAATTCAAATAATGGATTAAAATCCGCATCAATCAGCAATCCTATCTGGGACCCGGGTGGTAGCGGTTATTTCATGATTGGTGCTGGGACGGGTTGGTCTGGTTGTCCCGGTTCTTCTGATGACAGCGGTCATTGGATCGATTGGATTAAGGTGAGAAAATACACAGACCCGGAACCCTCATTTTTGCTCGGAGCAGAGGAGGAGGTTTTGGGAGCCGGAACTCCAGGGATAGATGTCCCGGGGACATTCTGGACAAGAACTTCCACGCCAGAGCCAGATAGACCCTCATATAATGAGACTCCAGTAAGGATTTATATCGGAGCCGGTTGCGAGCTCGTTGATGCGAGGGATTTTAGTGTAAGTAGTGGCGGTTATAAGGCAGAGGCGGCATATCCATTGCCAGTATGGTACCAACTAAATGTTACGGTTGATGATGGTGTAAATCCCCCAGAAACGGTGACAATAGAGGGATGGAATGTCAGCATCTATCCTCAGGGATGGAATTTACTGCCGTATCCACCCGCGGAAACGATACATGGGGTAAATGAAAATGAAACACATCAGCTAGTGATGCACCATCATGAACTGCAGGGGGCAAGGTATTCATTCTTCGTTGTGAATTATTCACTACCGGATAATGCAACCCAAATGCTCATAACGGCAGATTACACATGTAGAGCAATACTTGAGAGAAATGTGACCATAGGCACTACACAATGTCCAGAGACGGATGTTATAGTGGATTATTCAACTGTGAGTGATTGCTTTTTTGTGGGTTATGTCGAGAACTCTACCCTGGGTCATCTGAATATAACGGTTGAGGGTTATTACGACACCATTAGCTCTGGTGGAACAGAATGGGTCGATGGTGGCTTAATAAGGATTAATATAACTCCTGATATATTGGCAAGTATTGTGCTGAGTGTTGATGATGAAGAGATACCAAGAGAAAGGATTCCAAGGGTTGAATATAAGCATCTCGACTATCCCGTGAAGCACGTACTCTTCAAAAAAGAAAACACACCAGGAGAAGATATGCTTATGTTTACTATGAGGGACCAGTATGGTAGAGAGAGTAACTTACCATCAGAATGCTCCTATCAGTTATGTCCCGCAAACTGCGATTGTTTTGGAACTGGGGATGTGATCGATGTATTCAATCCTCAATGTTATGATTTTTCAACGGACCCACCAACTGTCTATTACCCAAATATCGACCCAAGATATGCAAATTGTAGATGTGTGCAGATAGAGGAGTGCTATCCAGAGCCATGTTATGCATCTGGACTTGAAAGGACATTTCATGAACACGAGGGCAAGAGATGGACAGAGCCCGGTGGCGCAGGCTTTGCTGGATACTACGATTTTGTCCATCACTATGTAATTCCTTTATATCCAATAACTAACTATATTACTCCGGTAATAGATATGGATGGTGGAAAGATAATAGGTATAGACAATATAACAATGAATCCAGAATTTATGGGAGATAACAATGAATACATCATAGATTTTGATGTTGCCGGTGTGGATGAAACCACATTTCTGAATGAAGGTAAGCTCACATTGTTCACTCATCTGAGAGAAAGAGACTATAACTTTAGAGATTATCTAATAAGGAGAAAGAAGTCTTGGATTAACTACCAGATTACATCCAGCTCGGGGTATTTCCTTCATAGGACATACAACCCATCTACAAGGGAGTGGGATGAGATAGGCAGAGCGGGCACATTACATGTTGGAGATTGGGTCACAGTTCGTTTACATGTGGTTAATGAGCATGCGGAGAATATAAAAGATGGGAAGGTAAAGGTATCTGTCAGCAATCACGAAGACATCGTTGCCGGTGTCGTGTGGGAAAATGGAGAGAAGTATGTTACAACAGATAGTGGTGGAATAGCTACATTTTCTTTCCATATCAGGGACGATGCCGCAGTTAAGGCTAACTTTCTCGGAGATTGGAACAATACGCCTTCAGAGGTATACTTCCCCTTAGAACCGGTTGTTGAGTCCCCAATACTCAGCTTAGAGTTCTTCTTCCTCTTGATTATTGCGCTGTTTATAATATTTTCCTATAGGTGGTTTAGGAGGAAGAGGTTGGATTTGTATGCAATATGGCAGGAGTTGAAGGGAGAGGTGGAGGAATAAAACTAAATGCAAACGCTACACGGCAAATATCCTTCCTTTTCGGCATCCTCTCTACTGTGGAAGCATACCAAATTCTCCGGCTTTATCCTTTTTGCATATCTACAATCACATCTATGATATTTATCAGATTTTTTACTTGCTACAAATTTTGTCCCTATCGGACAGCCAAGAGATTCGCAGGATGATATTGTTGATGTTGAAGTTGTTGAGGTAGGGGTTGTTGATGATATCGTTGTAAGGACGGTTGTGGATGTTGAAGTAGAAGTTATTGAGGATGTTGTCGAGGAGGTTGTAGAGATGCACTCCTCCGAGTCATTAACGATAGAGCCATCTAAGCAGACATACCTAATAATCCTCACGATGGTTGGTTCCAATACAGAACAATCCTCGGATTTATTCTTTATGGAGCCATCTGGACACACATATCTGAGAACGATTTCCGTTTTTCTATCTAAATTACAATTACTGAAATCTGAAACGATTTCTCCATTGGGACAGATATAATAAATTCTATCTACTGTCTTTACCTTCTCCTCCACCACGCAGCCACTAATTAGAATCAAGAGAAATAAAACCCTAAATTTCATTTTCAAATAAAAATTTCAAACCATGAAGAAAGTATCACTGCAATCAAGCCTCCAGCCATGGTTGCTACGAAATTTGTCATGTGCTTATCGATTATTTTTCTCTCAAATGTCGCCCCCATAATGCTATCGATTATACATCCGATAAATCCAGAGATAATGCCGATAAAAAATATCATGAAATTTGATCCCAGGATGACTGGAACTATCGATATTGCCCCAGAACCGAGCAACGAGCCAATTAATCCCGGAACTGAAACCGCACCACTTTTTCCTACAGGAACCCTTTTAAGATTCGTTATTAATCTCGGATTTTTCTCATGAGCCTGCCCTATCTCAGTTGCGAATGTGTCTGCAGCGGCAGTTGCCATTGCCCCCAAGATACCAGATAGTAGTGCTTGAGAATTTGTTAAGAAAAATAATAATGAATATATAGTTGCAGCCCCACCATTTCCAAAGACATTCCTAAATGTTCTAACTCCCTCCGCAACCCTTCGCTTCTTCTTAACAGAATATTTGTATTTTGTAACGAGATTTCCAAGAATGAAAAATCCAACGACCAAGTAGATTAGATTCCACCTCTCTCCAAGTGTTAGCAAAACTACAATTCCAACGATGCCAGACGCCAAGACGGCAGAGATATCAATCTTCTTTTTCAAATACGCATAGATTATGATAGAGATTGCAATTATTACCGTGAATATGAAAAAAATGTCAGAGTCCATTTTTAAATAATTCCTCATCTTGGATGTAATTCTTACCCAATCTTAAAGCAATTTCTGCCTTTGTAAGCTCTTTTCCTAGATATGCTGCATGATACAAATTCCTTATCAAATTTCTACCTATGATTTCCTTATAGATTTTCGATGCCCTTCTCCCCATAAATCTGAGTTTAGGGACCCCATCTTTATAAACTACAGCATTAATCTTATCTGTTAGATAGATTCTAAATTCCACATCTTCCATCTCAGATTTTTTGTCTTTATGAGCGTGTATCGTCTCGATATGTTTCTCTCTCGGATCTATTATCGGCTTAACATGGTTCTTATCCTTTATGTAAAGAAGGTCGACTCCCAAATCCTTTGGCGGTTGTTTTTGCTTTCTTGACAAATACATCATCCCTATCGCATTTGATAGTTCCTTCACGCACCCTCTCGTCTTTTTACTCGCCTCTGTTGTAAAGATCAAATCGATCCCAAGTTCCGAAGAAATTGCAGCAATTAACGCATTTATCCCTATCGAGTCTGCATCGATCATTTCAGTCAAATTCCCAGAGCCAATTAACATCGGAATTTCTGGATATCTCTTTCTAAACACAATGTAGGCTTCGAGAGAATTAATAAAACCGAAATTCGGAATCTCGAGTACTGGATCAACGATAATATTATTATTTTTGTTAAGAAAATTTATAATTTTTTCTATTATTGAGATCCTCTCATCCGCACTAACCGGAATTTTTCCATTCTTATCCCTCGGAATAATAACGACTGGAATTTCGAGAGAATCGCAAATCTTGTAATTTGTTTCATCAATACTCAACACCAGGTCAATTCCATTTTCTACCGCAACTAAAATTTCCTCTTTATTTAATGTATCAATACTTAGGGGCACATCTACCGTAGACCTTAAAATCTCAATTATCCTTGGAATCTTTTCTGAATTTTCCTCCCCGGGAATCATTCCAATGTCGATTATGCTCGCGCCAGAGTCAACATAGTGCCTCGAAATCCTTCTTAGTTCATTCTCTGAGAGGGATGGAGCATTTACTATCTCAGAAATTATATGTGGGATTTCTCCATTCAGATATACCGGATTTTTTCTTCCAATTTTTAATCTATACCCGCTTAATTTATAAGCATTTTTGATTTCCTTCATGGCGCGTTTCTTCCTTTCTTCCAGTATAATTCTATCTGCGGGCTCCCTTGTTGAGAGTTTTATTTCGTTATTATAGAGTTTCTCCAGTAACAATCCCAAATCTGAGGCATTCTTCGTTCCCTTGACGCACGGAATCTTTAATTTTTTTTCAATTATAGAAACATCTCCTCTAATCATCCCGGGAACGAGGATCATTGAAATATCATTTAGATTTTTATTTGATAATTCCCTTAGAATTGCTCTTGGCGTTAGGAGAGATGCAACATCCGCATTACAAACATGAATCTCCGCATTAACCCTCGAATCCTTCAGATGATTTTTCACATCAAGAAATGCCTTTCTTGCTGTAACAATGAGAATTTTTTGTTTTTTCATTATTTCATTTAATATTAATTTTATATATTTTAAATTTGGAGTGGTTTAAATGAATTACATGGCGGAGGTGAGGATCGAATTAAAGAAGGGCGTTATAGATGCCGAGGGGGAAACGGTCAAAAAATCACTAAGACTTTTGGGCTATCCCGTAAATAAGGTAAGGAGTGCGAAGGTTTATGTGATTGATATCGAGGCGGAATCACTTGAGAAGGCAAGAGAGATCATTGAGGATTCTTGTAAAAGGTTGTTGGCAAATCCGGTGATACAGAATTACTCGGTAGAAATTAAGGAGAAGAATTAGGTAGAAGTGTGCAAATCAAATCCCAATGTCTTGATCTCATTTCTATCCTCTCTCTTCGGGACTCGCCCAATAGCTTCAATTATTTAAATACTTTTAATTTTAATAGCATTATTATGAAATATTTTGAAAGAATTCTACTAGATGAAATTAAAAAGTGGGTGGAAAGGAGGGAAATTATCATTATTAAAGGACCTAGGCAGTCGGGAAAGACCACTTTACTTGAAATGTTAAGGGAATGGCTCCATAAAAAGAAGAAAGTAAGGGATGAGAATATAATTTATCTTAACTTTGAAGATAGAGAAGTCTTAGAAAAATTTACCCTGGATCCAAAAAATTTTATTAAAAGTTTTATCCCAGACAAAAGAGAGAGATATTTTATTTTAATAGATGAAGCTCAATATTGCCAAGAAATTGGACAGAAGTTGAAGTTTCTTTACGATTCATTCAAAAATATAAAATTTATTGTCACTGGCTCATCTTCTCTTGAGGTCACTTCTAAAACCGCTAAGTTTTTAGTGGGAAGAGCCTTCTCATTTGAATTAATGCCTTTTAGCTTTTATGAATTTCTGAAGGCAAAAGATGAAAGAATGGCGAGAATTTTTCTTGAAAAGAATAATGAAGTGAAGAAATTTATTCTCGAAGGAAAAAATTTTGAGTTCCCCTCCCCGGATATTTTTGTTAAGGATCTCTTAAAATACTGGGAAGAATTTTTAATTTTTGGTGGCTATCCAGAAGTTATTAAAGCGGAAAGTGAAGAGGAGAAGAAAATTATACTAAAGAATATTTTCAGCACTTATTTGGAGAAGGATATAGTTTCATTTCTCCAAATTACTGATACTATAAAGTTCAGGAAGCTTATCGCTTTGCTTTCTTCTCAAATTGGCTCTTTAATCTCCTATGAAAAATTAACCACCTCAACTCAAGGTTATTTTAAAGAAATCATCAAATTGTTAGATATTTTACAGCAAACCTATATCATAAAACTATTGAGACCCTTTCATAAAAATTTGGTCACCGAACTTAGAAAAAACCCAAAAATTTATTTCATTGATTTTGGGATAAGAAATTATTCCATTAATAATTTTAATGCATTGGAAATAAGGACAGACTCGGGAAAATTGGCAGAAAATTTTGTTCTAAATGAACTAAGTTTTGTAAGGGATGAATTCTTCCTTAACTTTTGGAGAACAACAGCTAAAGCAGAAGTGGATTTCATTCTGAACAATATTAATGAAATAATCCCCATAGAGGTAAAATTTGAAGAAATGAAAAGAGAAAAATTAGGAAGAAGTCTCTTTAGTTTTATCAATAATTATCAGCCAAAAAGAGCAATAGTGATAACAAAAAATTTCTGGGGAGAGAGAAAAGTCAATAAAACTTTAATAAAATTTATCCCCATAGTCTATCTTTAATCAAAAATAAGGATCTCTCATTTAAGTGCCATAGATTAATTTATCACTCTGAATTTCACCACGCAAAAACGATTTTTCTACTCTGTTCGATTAATAATATACCGCCCAATGGTAGACTTGTATTTTTCATAGAGGGATATTGGGGATTTGTTCCCTACTACTCCATCATTGGACACTAAGTGGTGAATTTAATTGGATATATTACTAATATAATTATATCGTTCAAAAGAGGTGGCAGAATGAACAGATATCTTGAACTATTATCAGGATTTATATTTATTGTGTTGGGTGCGTATGGAATCTGGTATTTTAAAGATCAGGTGATAACTGTAATAGAGGGATGTATCGGGATATCTGTATTCCTTGTTGGTCTAATCCTTTTACTGGTAGGAATATATGAAATATGAAATTAAAGGAAACAAAAAGTTTATGCCCGGAGTGTCTGAGGATAATTCCTGCAGAATTGATAGAAGAAAACGGCAGGGTAAAGATTAAAAAGAGATGTTCAGAGCATGGTGAATTTGAGGAGATTTACTGGAACAATGCAGAGCATTACAAATGGGTAATGAGATTTCAGAATGATGGGGAGGGTATAGAAAATCCAAGAACCAAAAGGGATAAAGGTTGCCCGTTTGACTGCGGTCTGTGTGAGGAACATAAGAGTCATACGGTTTTGGGAATAGTTGATGTTACAAATAGATGTAATCTAAAATGTCCTATCTGCTTTGCAAATGCAGACACCTCTGGCTATTTATATGAACCAACAAAGGAGCAGATAAGGGAAATGCTACAAAATCTAAGAAATAACAAACCAGTTCCATGTTATGCATTCCAGTTCTCTGGAGGAGAACCAACAGTCAGGGATGACCTGCCGGAACTTGTGAGAATTGGTAAAGAACTCGGTTTTCTGTATATTATGGTCGATACAAACGGTGTTAGAATTGCAAATGATATAAAATATCTAAAGGCATTAAAGGATGCGGGAATGGATGCTTTTTATTTGCAATTTGACGGACTTGATGATGAGATTTATAGAAAATTGAGAGGTGCAAACCTCCTTAATACAAAACTCAGGGCAATTGAGAATATAAGAAGACTGGAATGGAGGTGTGTTGTTCTTGTTGTGACACTGGTTAAAGGGGTGAATGATGACCAGGTTGGGGGAATAATCAAATTTGCGGTTGAGAACTCAGATGTGATAACCTGTGTAAACTTTCAACCAATTTCATTTTCCGGAAGAGCAAACAAAATAGAGAGAGAAAAGAAGAGAATAACCACTGACGAATTCATTGATCTGGTTGAAAAACAAACAAAAGGAAAAATAAAAAGAGAATACTTCTATCCTGTGCCGTCTATGGTGCCAATATCAAAATTTATAGAGGCAAATATTCAGGAGCCAACAACAAAATTATCGACACACCCTTGCTGTGGTGTTGGTACATATATCATTATTGATGATAATAATAACTATAAACCAATAAACGAGATTGTAGATGTTGATAGATTTCTCGATGTAATACAACACGGCTCAGAGGAGTTAAGGAAAAGAGGTAGCATTTCTACAGGCACAAAACTCAAATTACTTATAAATTTACTTAAGAGTTCGGCAAAAAACATTAATGACCCGAGGAGAAGGGAGTTAATACTAAATCTCCTGAAAAGTGGTGAGTATGATGATGCTGCAAAATTTCATGAAAATGCAATAATGATTGGTTGTATGCATTTCATGGATCCGTGGAATTTTGATATCGAGAGGGTGCAGAGATGTGTTATACATTATTCATTACCCGATGGAAGGATAATCCCGTTCTGCTCCTATAACAACCTGCATAGAGAAGCTGTAGAGAAGAGATTTTCAATTCCATTAAATAAAACATCTACACGCCAATAAAGAGAAATCATAAAAAGAGTAAGAGGATGGATATTTCGGTAGTCATTCCGACATGGAAGATCCTCCAGAGGATTATCCCGGGAAGATCATGTAAACCTAACCTCGCCACTTGCCCAACTCACTAACCGAGTGCCATGGATTAATCTGCCACTCTGAATTTCATCACGCAAAAACGATTTTTCTACTCTGTTCGATTAATTTCATTTAAAATCCAATTAACGAGCCAACCTGATAGACTAAAAATGCAACAAACCATGCAATAATTGTTGTATAGATGGCTGTAAAAATTGCCCATTTCCATCCTATTTCCTCTCTAATCACCCCGATTGTGGCGACACACGGTGCATAGAGTAGCACAAATACGAGAAACGAATATGCGGATAGTGGTGTAAACTGCGCATGTAGGTTTTCTATGAGCATATTTTCATTATTTTCAACATCTGTAACTCCATATAATGCTCCAAGCGACCCAACAACAACCTCTTTGGCTACAAAACCAAACAATAATGATGTGGAAACCCTGTAGTCACTAAAACCCAATGGTTCAAATATCGGAGAGATCATTTTTCCGATAATCCCCGCATAACTATTCTCCGACCCGTATTCAACTCCCGCCGGGAGTGATGCCAATAACCATATTATTATTATAGTCGCAAATATAATTGTTCCAGCCTTTTTAATAAATAGATAACCCCTCTCCCACATATGTATCATTGTACCTCTCAGGGTCGGCATTCTATATGGTGGCAATTCCATAACAAATGGCGAGGATAAACCCTTAAATAGCGTATTTTTAAAAATTAAACCCATAACGATGGCAACCACTATACCAAGTATGTACAAAGAATAAACGACCATATCTCCATTATCCGGAAAGAATGCGGCAGTAAACAGAACATAAACGGGTAATCTTGCACTACACGACATGAACGGATTTATAAGTATCGTCTGTATCCTATCCTTTTCATTTTCTAAAACTCTGGTGGCCATTATCCCGGGAACATTACAACCAAATCCCAACAGTAATGGTATAAAACTCTTACCATGCAAGCCTATTTTATGCATTGCTTTATCCATCACAAAGGCAGCCCTTGCCATATATCCGCAATCCTCCAGAATTGCAATTATAAAGAAGAGCATAAATATGAATGGAATAAATACAAGAACTGAGCCAACCCCTGCGATTATTCCATCATTTATCAGAGATATGAGCCATGGGGGGGCATTCATCGAATTTAAAAAATTCTCCGAAAAATTACATAAAAATCCAAAGAATTCGTCTATATAATCAGAGATGGGAGATGCTATTTCAAATGTTAACTTGAATATTAAAAACATTATAGTTAAGAAAATCGGAATTCCGAGAAATCTGTTCATAACAACCTTATCGATCCTGTCCGAAATGGAGATTCTATCGGATTTTTTTTCAACACTTTCCTTGATAATTCCATGAATAAATCCGTATCTTGAATCTGCAATTATACTCTCCGGATCCTCGCCAAATATACCCTCAAGATGCTTTCTTATCTTCTGAGCCCTTGTTATTACCTTTTCACCATTTTCCACATCCTTTATCAGATTTATGACCTCCTTATCATTTTCAAGTAATTTGAGGGCGACCCATCTGTGGTTATATTTTTTATCCAAAACTATATTCTCATCAATAAATTCCTTCAGTTCGTTAAGATGCTCTTCGAGTTCTTTTCCATATACGACTATCGGCTTATCTTGTTTATCTCTCTTCCCTTTCTTCTCATTTTCATAAATCTCTATTATCTTATCCAATAGATTCTCTATTCCAAATCCCTTGGTTGCCGATGTTTCAACGATCTCCGTGTTCAAATAATAAGAAATCTTGTCCGTATCTATTTTTAAATTTTCTTTTTTTACCAAATCAATCATATTAAAATCGAGAATCAGATTTGCATTTAACTCTATCAATTGTATAGCTAAATAGAGATTTCTTTCAAGATTTGTTGAATCTATAACATCGATCACGACATCGGGTCTTTCATCGACAATGTAATTCCTCGCTATTAACTCTTCAATTGAATACGCAGTCAAACTATATGTCCCGGGCAAATCAACTATTTCTATCTTATAGCCCTTATATTCTGTATATCCTTCCTTCTTTTCAACCGTTTTCCCGGGCCAGTTCCCCACATGCTGTCTTGAGCCAGTTAAACGATTAAACAGAGTGGTTTTCCCGGAATTCGGATTCCCTATCAATGCAACCCTTATCTTTTTCTCCACCATTTTTCATTCAAATTTATTTTAATTAACAAAATCTAACAAATGCCGACAATGATTTTATTGGCTTGTCCCCTGCCTATTCCAATCCTCGAATCAAGAACCTTAAGAATTATAGGTCCTGATCTGTCATTTCTTATCACATCAATCTTTGCACCCTCATACAATCCCAGGTCATATAATCTTTTTTTTAAACCCATGCCACCCAGTATCGAAATAATCCTCACCCTCTCACCATCTTTTACCATCGTTAATGGGATTCCCCTACCGATATCTGACCTGCCTCTTATCATTTTATATTTCAACTATGATGTTTGATGCCTCCTCTTTCCTCAGCGATAGATGATAGCCCTTTATCACCACATCTATTGGGTCACCAAGTGGTGCAATCCTCTCGATCTCTACAATAGAGCCCTTTACGAGACCCATATCCAGCAATCTCCTATGAATTGTTCCAGAACCCTTTATTTTAACTATGATGCCCTTCTGTTTTGGTTTCAATTTATCCAATGAAGTCATGTTCTTGTTTGACATCTTATCGAGTTTATTTATTAAATTTAGGTATCCCTAATAATCCTATATTATATTTATTTTAGGTATAAAAAATCTATCTTAAAAAGTTTAGGAAAATCGGGAAATCTAACTCTTCTTGACATGCTCACATACATACTCTCCAGTCCTGCAAAATTCCTTAAAATGCTCAAGCCATTTTGGATATATCGGTGCATTTTTAACGAACTTGACAAATTTTGTTAACTGCTCAATCGTCTCCGGACTCAGATCATGCTCCAATTTGCATGCATCCCTCTCGGCGGTCTTCTCAGAGATTAGAAGTATGCTAAGAAATTCCTTTATGGCATCGTGTCTTGTCTTCACCACTTTGGCTATTCGCTCGCCCTCTTTTGTTAGTGTGACACCACCATACCTCTCATAGTTAACCAATCCGATATTATCCAATTTCTTTAACATCTCCGTAACGCTTGGTGGTCTTACATCGAGCTCCCTTGAGATATCCTTTGTCCTTGCATAACCCTTCCTCTCAGTAATATTATATATCGCCTCTAAATAATCCTCAACACTCTTCGAATACATTTTGATTTTTACTAGATTTTAGGATAGTTTAAAATAATAAGGTAATGAGAATATAAAAGTTGGGATCATATTGTATTTCAAGGACTATGGATGTGCAAATCAAATATCAATGTTTTGATCTTATTTCTATCTTCTCTCCTCATGATGCGAGACCGTAAAGTTAGAAAGACTTTAAACTTTATAAAAGATACCTTGAGGCTTTAAAAGGAAATGGGAAAAAGTTCTGGGATCAAGGCCTGTCCCGCATGTTAAAGACTGATATAGAAAAGTAGAGAGTTTACCTGTAGCAAAACCAAAACACAGAAAAGCGATAGCTGTTGATGAGACAAAGATCAAGATAGAAGACGAAAAACCATTTCTATGGGAAGCCATTGACATTGAAACTAGAGAAGTACCCCCTGTTCCTATTATCTTTATAAAGAAGAAATTAACCTAAAAAGTTTATTAATCCAACACCTATTAATCCTAGAGCAATACTAATAATGCCTACTTTTAAATTTTCTTTTATTCTGGCTGCCGGGATTAATTCTTCTATTGAGATATAAGTCATAAAACCTGCTGCCAGTGCAAGCGATGCTCCCAATAACCCCCGTGAGGTTTCTTTTAAGATATAATAACCAAGAAGAAAACCAATTAGTTCAAATAGTATTGTTACTGTTACTATGATGAAAGATTTCATTCTCTTTTTAGTTAGTCCATATAGAGGGACAATGGTGGCGATATTTTCTGGTACATCCTGTGCTGCAATTCCTAAGGCAATCATAACTCCCAATGCCGGTCTCAAAGCAAAACCTACACCAATTGCCAATCCTTCTGGCAGGTTATGCAAAGCCATGCCAATAACTAACATGGCAACCGATCTTTTAACAGATGGCTTTTCTTTTCTCATGAGCTCCGGATTTATATGGGGCAAAATTCTATCGACAATTCGCATGATTAGTATCCCTATAAAAAAGGAAATTATTACCCAGTAGAAAGGTGTAACTTCCAAACTTTCGGGTATTAATTGAAAGAATGAAATGCCAAGCATCATGGAAGCAGCAAATGCCAAAGAGCCATACAAAACAGTTTTCTTTGGTTTTTTTATTAATCCAAGCAGACAACCCAAGGTTTGTCCCACGAAGATTAGAAATATTATTAATACGAGATCCTCTCTCATTTTCCACTCTTCTAAAATAATTTGGGAATCATCTTCTAGGAACCTCTCTTCTGTATTTCAGGTATTCCTTCCCATATTTTTTCCCAAAAGATCCTTCTATTCAAGGTGTATATTATAATAAAATTTATTCCTAAGAGAAGTATCTCCACAATTAGACCATCTCCCGAACAGTTCAGATTTTCATTAAAGGTGCAGCTTTCATTTACTGTATCCCCACAGATAAAATCCGTTCCTGTATTAACACCAACACATCCAGCACTTACGCTTCCCGTTGCCATTATTAGCAAAATTCCAGCTGCAGTCATACTTCTTATCCATGGATATGAAAAAGCCCCCATTTTCTGTCTTTTTCAGCACGGGATAAATTATATTTTATTCTGGCACAAATTTTGTTTTCTGCCGTCTAAATCCGCTTAAATCAATCTTCAAAAACCCTCAACTCTTTTTTATAATTTCTGATAAATAAGAAAATTGGTAAGGTAAATGGCAGTAAAATAACACAAGGATTATAGGGTCCTTTATAGGTGCTGAGGAATCCATCTAGTGAATTGAACCATCCCTCTGCATCTTCTTCTGGTAAAATGGAGGTTGTTACAACCTCGAATAAATCATTAGCTGCAAAAATCCAAAGCATTATACAGGCTAAAGTTACTAAAGCCAAACCATCAATGGACTTAAGCCTTGATGCGCCAGTTAACATGAATATACCCATCGAGATAATTACTATACTCCTTATCAATGCAGGGGGTATCTTGAGTATTCCATAGCTGAACTCCCCACCAGTAAGGAAGAATAATAACTCAAGGAATCCGAATCCAATTATAAACAGGGATAAAATTCCAAAATAGTACTGCCCTAGTGAGTATTTTGTCTTTGGGTCCATTTTGTTAAGCAACTCCCATTAGCATCCATAACCCATGCAACAACCCACCGAATGTAAATGCGGAGATTATCAGGATAATTATTGATTTCAAAAGACCTTTAAAACCCAGTTCTTTCCACAACATTGCAAATGTGGCGATACATGGAAAGTAGATCGAGATTAATACAACCGAGGTGAATAATTGGTACATCGACATAGGAATTGCAGATAATTGTGCAACTGCCAGGTCCTTTCTCAAGAAGGCGGTAACAAGGGGTAAGATTGTCTCCTTGGGAACGCCGAACCATCCCGCTAAGACGGGCTCAAGGGCTATGGACAATCTGCCCATGATGGATTTATCGCTTTCCTCAAATGAAACTAAGGTTAGATTTCCATTTTCTATACCAACGATATAAAGGATATTAACCAGCAAAGAACCTAAAATTACAAAGGGAACTGCGTGCACCAAAAAGGATTTAACCCTTATCCACGTCTTCATGGTAAGATTCTTCCAGGTGGGCCTCTGATATGGGGGAATATCTATTAATATCTCCGGGGATCTTCCGGGGAGAATTTTATTTAGAACCCAACCCACTACAAAATAACCAAAGAGGAGATAACCTATTATGGCAAACATTAACCAATTGCCGTATTCCTCAGCAATAGTTTCCTCCATTATACCGAGCTGGGCACCACAGGGAATGAAAATTGCTAGAATGGTCATCATCATAAATCTTTCCTTCTTTGTTTCTAAGATTCTTGCCGCCGTAACCCCGGGTATGTTGCATCCAAAGGAGAGTATAGTGGGAACGATGGCGAACCCATGTAAGCCTATTTTATGTAGGATATTGTCTACTAAGACGGCAAGTCTTGGAAGATAACCTATATCCTCCAATAAAGCAATGGATAGGTAGAGGGCTATTATAGCCCACAGCACAACACCAAAAGGGACAAATAGACCTGTGGTTAAGACACCGAACGCCTCAAAGCAATTATCTGCTCCGGGAGTTCCCACTAGTAGGGCATAGAGCCACGAAGGCTCTTTTGGAAATGTATTCTGAATCCATGGCAGATAGTGTTCATCAAACAGGGGAACCATAAACCCATCTGTAAAGAATCCGGCAAATGTTGAAAAGAACATCCAGACGGAAAAGAGAATTCCTAAAGCGATGGGTATACCTGTTAGGGGTCTTATGGTTAGATCGCCTATGGCATCCTTCAGACTGAGTCTCCTTGGCTTGAGCGTGACTACCTTTGCAGCCAGTTTATCCAGGTAATTCCATCTCTCCTCGGGTGTTAATTTCAATTTATCCATCTTTATCTTTTACGACCTCCTCATCCTTTATCCTCCTCAAGATTTCACGGAGGTGTTCGTTCATAGACTTTTTTCCCTTGTTCATTATAACCTTTTTGATCCTCTCCATGTCTGCCAACTCCTTAATCCCCTCCCCGGAGATAGCAACCGTGGGAATTACTGGGATTCCCAGAATCTCCCTCAACTTTTTTAGGTCTATCTCGATTCCCTTACTAACTGCTACATCCCACATATTCAGATCGATGATCAATGGGTAATCGAATCTCTCCATTATCTCAAATGCTAAATAAAGACCCCTCTCCAGTTTTGTAGCATCTATCACATCTATGATGAGATCCGGTTTCTCCTCCTTTAGCATCCTCAGGGCTATCTCTTCAGCCACATCCTTTGGTTCTAAGGAGAAGGTTCCGGGAACATCTATCACCTCTACCTCCTCACCCCCTATTTTCGTGTAACCCTTTGTATAATCCACGGTGGTTCCTGGATAATTGGAAACTACAACATTCGTTCCGGTAAGCCTTGAGAATACAACGCTCTTGCCAACATTTGGATTCCCCATTAACAGTATCTTGAACATTTTTACACCTCAACTATAATCTGTCTTGCTATCTCCTGGCTCAGAGATGTCTGGGCATTCTCTACCTCTATCGCAACCGGGCCTTTTAAGGGTTGTTTTGCCAACATCTTCACTTCCTTTCCGATTCTTATGTTCATACTCATGAGTTTTTCCCTTACCTCGGCAGTTTTTATCTCAACTATCCTACCCTTCTCTTTATATTTCATTTGGTTCAATACTTTTTTCATTTTTGACCTAACTGAACATAGATCTTTTGGGCCATTCCCCTCCCTATTGCTATGGAATTTCTCTCAACCTCGATAACTACCGGACCTCCAGATGATGCAGATTTTATTACCCTTATCATTGAGCCCTCTATTATACCCATCATGGCCAGTTTTTGATGGATACCCCGCCCCCCAACGACCCTGGTTATTCTTCCTGTATCGCCTAGTGAAAGGTCGCTTAATCTCACCTCACTCATTTCCCTCAATGTTAGGATAACCTAACAAAGATATTGTCATTAGGTTTATAAATAACACCATCTAAAGAAATTAGATTTATAGATTCTGAGTCGAAAGATTTTTAGAAAATTTATGAAAACCTAATTTTTATCCCGTAATCACAGATATATCCCCCCATCCTGTAGAATTCCTTGAAATGCACAAGCCATTTTGAATATATGGAGACATTTTCGACATCTTCGAAGCCTTCTCAGTGTCTGCTCAAACCCTTATCTACTAATCCCAGAACGATGGATTTATTTATCATCAATCTTAATATATTGTGGGGATTATATGACTACCCCCCAACACCACCCCCATACCCTTCTCCGCGCGGGAATTTTGCACACTCCTTTATAAAATAAATTATTGAGGTGTTTTTATAGATGGAAATATCATTGCCGTATGGAAGGAAAGAATTATTTATTGATATTCCGAAAGGTAACCTCTTGGATGTTATAAAACCAAGGAAGTTTAAATCGAGGAGAAAACCGAGAGATATAATTGAGGATGCACTTCAGAATCCCATTGGTACCAAAAGAATTGAGGAGATTATAAAGAAAAAGGGGAAAAAGGACGGGGTTGTTATAGTGGTTGATGACCATACGAGACCATGTCCAACTTATGAGATATTGCCACCACTCATAGAGAAATTGTATTCCTCCAATATAGATGATGATAATATCCTGATAATATTTGCAACTGGAAGCCATCGTTCTGTGAAGAAAGAGGAGGCAGAAACCTTGTTGGGGAGGGAAATTGCCAATAAAATTGATTATATAAGCAATGATTGCAGGGGAAATGATTTTGTCTATGTTGGAACGACATCAAAGGGAACGAGGGTAAATATCAAGAGGGCGTTTTATGACGCAGACATAAAGATTCTCACCGGCGATGTAGAAATCCATTACTTTGCGGGTTATGGCGGTGGTAGAAAGAGTGTACTTCCGGGGATATGTAACTACTCCACAATCCAGCATAATTACAAGAAGAATTTTTTTCATCCAAACTCCAGACCGGGAATCTTGGATGGAAATCCAATGCATGAGAATATGACAGAAGCGGCAAGACTTGCAAAACCAGATTTTACGGTAAATGTTGTTCAGACCGAAAATGGTGTGGTTGGGGCATTCTCTGGCGATTTTGATTCCGTGCTGAGGAGGGGTGCTGCACTTGTGGATGATATCTATAAAATACATGTAAAGAAAAAGGCAGATATAGTGATCACATCTGCAAATGGTTTTCCACACGATATAGACCTGTACCAGGCATACAAGGCATTACATTTGGCATTGAACGTTGTAAGAGAGAATGGGATAATCATACTTGTAGCAGAATGCAGAGAAGGTGTGGGGAATGGGGTAGGACATCAGAATTATTATAAATGGATGAAGAAATTTAAAACAAAGGATGAAATGCAAAGAGAACTTGAGCATGAATTTACAATTGGTGGACATAAAGCCTATTACCATTTGAAAGCACTTGAAATGGTTGATATATTTCTCGTCTCAGAGATGCCGAGGGAGGAGGTTGAGGGAGTATTCAGATTAAGATATGGAGAAACCATAGATGATGCACTAAGGGAATCATTTAATCTAATAGGAAAAGATGCGAAGGTACTGGTTATACCGGAGGGCATCACAACTCTAAGTAGTGTATAAATACTATTTTCCCACATTTGTCGTTATTTTTGTGTATCGCAACAGGAGGGAACTCTTTATTGCTTATTATGGGGATGTGCAAAATTAAATGAGACATATTCGTGTCTCTTTAGTTCGTGATTTTTGGTAATTTTGCCGGTCGCCACACTATCGAATCACCACTCATTGCACTACCAATCTATCGCATTGATCTGCTTTTAATACATGTACGATATCCCAAATAATCTCTCTCTTCCATTAAGCAACGCATCCATCGCCATCACTTGTATTGCCGCCACATTTCCTATCAAATCCCCTCTATCATTGAATGATGTTGAATCCACCATTTCAATGATAGTTGGTATCATCAACTGTACAATAGCACAAGGTAAAACAGCCCCTCAAATCTAGTTGATGAAGCCATCAGCTTTCGGATCTACTGATATAGCAAAATTATTATTCTTTCTTTATTATTTCTATTACCAGTCATCCATAATGTTTTAATCTTGTCGGGTGTGATCTATGGATGGATTGAATTGATAGAGTAAATGATAGATGAATGGTTTATATTATTGCTCTTATTCTAATAATAGTGTAAAATGCCAAAATCCAAACTCTATAAAAAAATTATGGATGGCGTTTTTGAGATAAATCTATTGGATGCAGACGATTCTGGGTTAGAGGAAATCAGTAAAAACAGGTTCTTGGGTTTGAGTTTAGATGAGATGAAAAAAATTCAGAGATATTTTAAAAAAGAAAATAGAAATCCAACAGATGTTGAACTCGAAGCAATTGCACAGTCGTGGAGCGAACATTGCTGCTATAAGACATCAAAGCCAGTCTTGGAAAAGACAATATTCCGTATAGATGCCCCCCAGAATATTTTTGTGATCAAAGAGGATGCGGGCGTTGTCGAATTTGATAGGGAATATGCGTATGTCGTCGCTTTTGAATCCCACAATCATCCCTCCGCTTTGGACCCATATGGTGGGGCGGCAACGGGAATAGGTGGAATCTTGAGAGATGTTATATGCATGGGCGCCCAGCCGATTGCATTGATAGATCCATTATTCTTTGGACCTCTTGACCTGCCATATGAAAAATTACCTAAGGGAACAAAACATCCCCAATTTCTATTTAGGGGTGTTATAGCGGGAATTGCAGATTATGGAAATAGGGTTGGAATTCCCACGGTGGCGGGGATGGTGGAATTTGATAACTCCTATATAACAAATTGTCTCGTCAATGTTGGTTGCATCGGCATAGTTAAAAAGGATAGAGTCGTTCATAGCAGAGTTGGAAATGTGGGGGATTTATTCATTCTAGCGGGTGGAAAAACGGGTAGAGATGGGATTCATGGAGTGACATTTGCATCCTCCGAGTTAAATGAGGAAAGTGAAGAAACCTCAATCCCCGCGGTCCAGTTGGGATATGCGATAATGAAGGAACCGCTTATGCATGCATGCCTTGAGATAAATGAAAAAGGTCTTCTGACCGGGATGAAGGATTTGGGTGGGGGAGGATTGTCTTGTGCCGCATCTGAGATGGCATTCTCTAGTAACTTGGGAGCCACAATCTATCTTGACGAGGTTCCATTAAAGGAGAAGGGGATGAAGCCATGGGAAATCTGGGTTTCCGAATCCCAAGAAAGAATGATGTTGACTGTGAAAAAAGAAAATTTATCAGAGGTCCTTGAGATATTTGATTTCTGGGATGTTCCAGCCCAAGTCGTGGGGCGGGTCGATGCCTCGAAGAGGATCAAGGCGATATATAAGGGAAAAAAAGTCCTTGACTTGGATTTGGAATTCCTCATTGGGGGAGTAAGATACGAGAGAAAATATGAAATAAGGGGGAAGAGATTTAGAGAGCCGAGATTTAATATGCCGGATTTGGAAAAAATTATAAAGAAAATTCTAAATTCCCCAAGGATTGGGAGCAGAGAATCGATAATAAGGAGATATGACCATGAGGTCAGGGGACAAACCATCATTAAACCGATGCAGGGAGTTATTGGATATCAAACTCATGGAGACGCCGCAGTAATAAAACCGCTGGAGCATAGTTATAGGGGGCTGGCAATAACCGCCGATGTAAATCCACAGTTTTGTAAATTGGATCCTTACTGGGGTGCGGCATCTGCTGTTGAAGAGGCAATAAGGAATCTCGTATCTGTAAATTCACTTCCACATTCATTTGCCGATTGTCTGAATTTTGGAAATCCAGAAAAGCCAGAACGCCTGGGAGAATTTATTCTGGCATGTAATGGATTGTATTTTGTTGCAAATTCATTTAGAATTCCATTCGTTTCCGGAAATGTATCATTCTATAATGAAACTCCCCATGCCTGGATTGCTCCAACTCCAACAATACTTGGGATTGGAATTATAGAGGATGTTAGGAATGCGATAACCGTTGATTTGAAGAGAAGGGGAAATCTCATATACCTAATTGGAGAGAGTAGAAGGGAAATGGGTGGTTCTGAATACTACAGAGTTCTCGGCATTGAGGGGGGGAGAGTGCCGAGGGTCTATCCTAAGGAGACAAAAAATAATATGAACTCTCTACTAATGGCGATGAAGAGGGGTATTGTGAGGAGTTGTCATGATTTATCGGAGGGTGGACTTATCGTTGGAATCTGTGAGATGGCATTTGGTGGTAATCTCGGGGTTGATTTGGATTTAGAGAAGATACCAAGACTGAGAACTGATATAAAGTTATTTTCCGAATCCAATGGTAGATGGCTCGTTGAGGTGGATAGAAAAAGATATGATGAATTCGAAGAAATTGTAAATGCAAAAAGGATAGGAGTGGTAAAGAAGGAAAAAGAGATAAGTATTAGAGATGGTAAAATTTCAATAGATTTGTCACTTGATGAATTGAGAAAAGAATGGAATAATGCCATTGAATCTGAAGTAGAATGAAGGATATAAGAGCATGTATATTAATTATCGAAGGGACAAACTGCGAATTTGAAACAAAACTCGCATTTGAGAGCGTCGGAATTTCTGCGGAGATAGTGCATTTAAAACAATTAATTGGAAATGTTCCAAGAGAGAGGAGAAGGGACCTCCTCGATTATAGAATTCTCGTGTTTCCGGGAGGATGGTCTGCCGGGGATTATGTGAGGGCCGGGGCAATATTTGCTGCGAGAATAAAGAGCAAATTGATCGATAAAATTGAAAAATTTGTGGAGAGTGGAAATTTAGTCCTCGGTATCTGTAATGGATTTCAAATTCTTACGGAGTTGGGGGCATTGCCGGGATTCGATGGAATCTCTGAAAAGCCAGAGGTTGCTTTAACGACCAATCTCAACGCAAAATTTCAATGTCGGGCGATATATCTAAAACACGAGAATAAATGCAAATTCACAGAAAGGATTCCGGAGGGAAGGGTTTTGCAATTCCCGGTCGCACATGCGGAGGGAAGATTTACACTTGGGGAGAATGAGAGATTATTGGATAGATTGATTGAGAATGGGCAGATTGTATTTAGATATTGTCGTGAGGATGGTGGGGAAGCAGATGGAGAGTTTCCATTCAACCCAAATGGCTCATTGTATGATATTGCGGGGATATGCAACCCAGACGGTAATGTGTTGGGGATGATGCCCCATCCAGAGAGGGTTATAAGCAAAATACAGATGGCAGACTGGACAAGGAATAATTATAGAGAAGGAGATGGAAGAATATTCTTCGAGAGTATCAGGGAGTATGTGAGGAATATGTAAATGACACATTTAACTCTCTATCCTTGGAGCAAGATAATAAATGACTCTACCGTCGCCGATCGCATACTCGAGCATTAATGGAGCGTCTGTTCTCAATTTTATCAAAACTATGCCCCCGGGGTCAGCAGCCCTCAGGAGATTGTTCAATTGATCTAAGGAGAATGTCGCCCTTGCCATCTCCTTTACCGAGATTCCCATAATACTATCATCATTGAAATTTACATTAACCGACCCGGTGTCGCCCTCGGACCTTATCGAAAAGCCATCATTTATCACAAGGGTAACATGATTGCTCACCAATTCCGCATCCTTTAGCGATTCCTTCAGGATATTTGCCCCTATCTTAACCTCTGCGGTAAATTCTATTGTCGGCTCCTTTGGCGGGGTCGATGTAGATTCAATTACAGATAACTCAAATTTTCTCGTCGTCTCGCCTCTAAAAACCATGATGAACCTATCCTTCAGCGAAAGCTCAATCTTATCATCTGCCTTTAATCTCTTTGTAATCTTTGACAATTCTGAGAAATCTATCCCAACATCAATTGGTTTCTCAACATTGTACTTATCAAATGCCGAAGAGGGTAACTTGAGATCAACCAAGGAGATCTGTGAGGGATCCATCGCCCTCAACTTCAACCCATCCTTCTGAATCTGTAGTGTTCCCTCATCTATCAATGCCGCAATTGCCTCTATCGAGTTTTTCCATGCCCTTATATCAGATATTACCGCATCAAACATTTTTCTTAATTCCTTAATATATTGAATTTCATCATAATAAAATTAGACCCCCATTTCTTCAAGATCATTTATTATTTATTTTTCCTTGTTAAATAGTTGGGTGTTTAGTAATCGATGAAATCCAGTCAAGAAATTCCCCGCTTCCATCTATTATTGGAATTGAAATTATTGCCGGATTTTCATACGAATGGACTCTCTTTACCTCCACTTCTATTTTTTCAAAATTCTCCCTTATCGTCTTACAGATCAGCGCATATTCTCCATCCCTCTCCACCCTCCCCCTCCATTCATAGATGGAATTTATTGGAAAGTAATTTACACAAGCGACTAATTTTTTCCTTATCAACAAATCTGCAATCTTTTCAGATTCTTCTTTATCCGAGCATGTTATATAGACAACTATGAACATCTTACTATTCTTAAAGAAAAATCGATCGGTTTTGCCGAATAAATAGATGAACCTATGGAGATTATATCAACCCCAGTCTTTGCATATTCCTCTATATTGCTCAGATTTATCCCTCCGGATGCCTCTAAAATCACCTTATCGCGGAGATCTTCTTTCTTTAGTATCGAAATCGCCTCTCTTATCTCATCCATCGTCATGTTATCAAACATAATCACATCAACCCCTTCCCTCGCCGCCCTGACAGCCTTTTCAACGGAATCCACCTCAATTTCAATTTTATGGATAAATGACTTCTCTTTTTTAAACTTCCTTATCGCATCCTCCAGGTTATTGAATAGTCTTAGATGATTGTGCTTTATTAGAATTGCATCATATAGTCCAATTCTGTGCGTGTCTCCACCGGCAATCATTATCGCCTTCTTCTCAAAGTATCTAAGTAGTGGGGTCGTCTTTCTTGTTGCGGCCACTCTAATTTTTGAATCTATCTTCCTTACCTTCTCTATAAACTCCTTAGTTGTTGTTGAGATTCCACTCATTCTTGATAATAGATTCAATGCGGTTCTCTCCACAGCCAAGATGTCGTGAGAATTCCCACTCAGCAGAAATACCCTTTGATTCCTTTTTATTTTTTCACCGTCCCTTGCTGATCTTAAAACCTTTATATCGAATAAATTAAATAGAATTCTCAATTCCTCTATCCCAGAAATTATGCATTCCTCGTTTGCAATTATTTCAGCCCTGACGATCTTTCTGGGTATAATCCTTGATGTTATGTCCCCAGAGCCAACATCCTCTTCCAACATCTGAATGAATTTACTCTCGAGCAGTTTCGAATTCATTTTAGTATCTCCCTCACATTGAAGATCGACTCCAATTTATACCCCATCTCCCTTAATCTATCCCGCGCGGATTCTTCTCTATCAACTATGACAACTACCCTTTTGACCTCGCAACCCTCTTCTCTAACGACATTAATTGCATTAATCAATGAATTTCCCGTTGTTGCAACATCATCAACAATAACAACCCTCGAATTCTTTTCTAATAAACCCTCTATCACCTTCCGCCTTCCATATCGCTTTTTTTCCTTTCTTATGATAAATACCGGTATCGGTCTTCCTCTCTGATATGAAACCACAGCCAATGCGGTGATAATTGGGACCGCGGATAATGTTGGACCGCCAACCGCATCCATATCCTCATTCTTGAGCATATCAAATAGAATCTCCGCTATGAGTGTCGCACCCTCTGGATCGAGGCTAACCATTCTACAATCGATATAGTAATCGCTAATCCTACCACTCGATAATCTTATTTTTCCCCTTACCGTGTTTTTCCTTATCAATTCAAGTAGTCGTTCCTTCTTGTTCATTCCCACCGATTAAAGTATTTTGTGTGTAAAAATAAATTTGAAAAGTGTTAAGAACTCTGTTTTTACGCATAGTGTATAGAGGTCAATTACATCAGTTTAATAAAAAAATTCAGATTTTGTTTAAACATTTCTGCTTTTTAAAGTGCTTTGTTGAATAATTCAACTCAACAATAAATATTTGGGCTTTTCAGCCTAAATATGTTCTCTTCTCCCTTGCTACACCACAATTTTAGCTAGAAAAGAAACTTCTTTTCCACTTCTCTAAGCATTCCTTCAACTGATGTTGCTCTTCCAGTCTCACCAAAACAGCGCTTCACAGCTGAGAAGAATCCCCCCACGATCCATCTTCGACCATATCCGGGGTTCTCCTTCTCTGGAATTCGCGAACTGCGAATGCTCTATCGGATAATCGCCCCTCTTGAAGAACTTGAAGGCATCTTCTGTGTCGTGGGCACAATCTTAAAGCCACAAGATTGCGAAGCAATCTTGATGTTTCGTGATCAGTAGTTCTCTCATCGGTAACCTCTATTGAAAGAAGTTCCTTAGTTTCAACATCAACAGCAATATGTACCTTAATCCTCCTCTTCTTTCTTTTCCTGCCATTTCTTTCGCATCCATTCTCCGCGATTGGTAACTTTTATTCCTGTACTATCAACTGCTACTACTACTTTCTCATCAACCTTTGGAACTTCTATTGCCGGTTCAGTTATTCTATGCCATAAAGTAGTGTAATCTGCTACTTTCAGTTCTGGGATAAATGATGAGAGCTTGCGTAATGCACCTCGAACTGGCGATAGCAGATGAAAGAAAGTATATCCTAATGCGGACTCAAATGGTCTTCCTCTCTTTCCCTGGTTCATCTTCTTTAGCTCTTTATCCCACGAATCAAGAAACTCCAAACTTAAGATTGCTCTCCTCACTAACCGCTCATTACATATGGTCCAGTTCTATTTCTTCTTTATAAAGAAGAAATACTTTACGATTTATTCAACACAGCAATTATTTCTGAATTCTTTTTAATCATCAAGATTTCAATTATAATAGACATGAAAACCAAGGCAAGAATTGGAAGGAATTGCACAATTCAAGATAATGCCATAGTTGGTTTAGTTTACATGGAAAATTGTAAGCCGGCAGTGATAGGAAATAACGCCGTAATCAGGGCAAATACTATAATTTATGCCGATGTCGAGATAGGGAATAACCTCAGGACGGGTCACTATGTTCTCATAAGGGAAAACACAAAAATTGGGGATAATGTTTTGATAGGAACCCAAACGATTATAGACGGCAACACAGAGATCGGGTCAAATGTTAGCATACAGAGCTCTGTATACATTCCATTAAACACAAAAATTGGGGATAATGTATTTATCGGTCCGAGAGCTGTTATGACAAATGATAAGTATCCGATAAGGAAAAGGATGGAATTGAGAGGTCCAATACTGGAGGATAATGTTTCCATTGGTGCAAATTCAATTATAATGCCGGGAGTAAGGGTAGGTGAGGGCGCATTTGTTGCCGCCGGTTCTGTTGTTACAAGGGATGTGCCCCCATTCATGCTTGCGATTGGCTCTCCGGCAAGATTCAAGCCATTACCAAATGACCTCAAAAGGAAAAATATGATACAGAATGATACCAATCGCAAAACCAATTCTGGGAGAGTGTGAAAGGAAGAAGATTATGGAGGTCTTGGACTCGGGTGTTCTGGCTTTGGGGAGTTATGTAGAGAAATTTGAAAAGAGATTTTCTGAGTATATCGGAGCCAGATATGGAGTCTCAACGACATCTGGAACTAGTGCGTTATGCATAGCATTAAAGGCTATCGGTATAGGGGAAGAAGACAGGGTTCTGACAACACCATTCAGCTTCATAGCAACTGCCAACTCAATACTGTACTGTAATGGAAGACCAGAATTTTGCGACATAGATGAAGAGACATTCAACATAACTCCCGAGAATATTGAGGAGAAACTATGTCAAGACGATAGAATAAAGGCATTATTGATTGTTCATTTATATGGACTACCTTGCGATATGAAAAGGATTTTAAGAATCTGCAGGGAATATAAGATAAGATTGATTGAAGACTGTGCACAGGCTCATGGTGCCGAATATAGAGGGAGAAGGGTTGGAAGCTTTGGTGATTTATCTTGTTTTAGTTTCTATCCGACCAAGAACATGACCACCGGGGAGGGGGGTATGATATTAACAAATAATGAGGAATTGGCTGAGAATTGTAGAATGTATATAAATCATGGTATGAGAGAGAGGTATAGACATGAGATGCTTGGATTTAATTACAGAATGACAAATCTTCAAGCGGCGTTGGGTTTGTGTCAACTCGAGAAATTAGATGGGTTTAATGAGAGGAGAATTCAGAATGCCAAATTTTTGTCAGAGAATCTCGAACTGATCGAATTTCTGGAGACTCCCCATCTGCCGAGAAATGTCAAGCATGTGTTTCATCAGTACACCATAAAATTGAATGTGGAGAGGGATGGATTTCTGGAACACTTATCCAGAAGCGGGGTCGGGTATGGAGTTTATTACCCAAGGACTATTCCACAGCAACCCCTCTACAGAAAATTGGGATATGATGAAAAATTTAAAATTGCCGATGATTTGGCTAAAAGGGTGGTTTCATTGCCGGTGCATCCCGCTCTAAGTGAAGAAGATTTGGAAAAAATAGTTAGTGTTGTATCCAATTATAGAAAATGAAGCCATATGGTCTCAAAAAGGAAGAGGTTTCCGGACTCCTCGTGGAGGGAAAATTTACTATAGCAGTTTATGGTCTCGGGAAGATGGGTTTACCTCTGGCGGCGATATTTGCAGATAACGGAGCGAATGTAATCGGTGCGGATGTAAATGAGAATGTCGTTCGGGGAATTAATGGGGGAATAAATCATATAAGAGAAGAGCCAGGACTCGATGAATTGGTTGAGAGGAATGTAAAGAGAAAGAGATTAAGAGCAACAACTAATCTCAAAGAATGTGCAAAGAAATCGGATTTTCATATCATTATAGTACCGACATTAATCAAGGACAATAAACCGGATCTATCAATAGTAAACTCTGTATCTGAGGAAATTTCATATGGATTGGAGAAGGGGGACATTGTGATTACCGAATGCACAATGCCCCCGGGCTCCACAGAGGATTTGATTCCAATTCTCGAGAAGTCCGGTCTTAAGGTAGGAAGAGATTTTGGGCTGGGTCATTGTCCAGAGAGAACGATGACGGGGACAGCCATAAGAGACATTACCGGCAGATATCCAAAAATAGTTGGAGCGATAGATGAAAAAACAAGAGAGGCATTGGAGGGGATTTATTCCGTTATAAATTCTAAAGGCGTTATCTCCGTCTCAGATATAAAGACCGCCGAATCTGTGAAGGTATTCGAGGGAATTTACAGAGATGTCAACATCGCATTGGCGAATGAATTAACCACGGTGTGTGAAAAACTCGGGATAGATGCTATGGAGACATTTAAAACTGCAAATACTCAGCCGTATTGCAACATTCACACCCCCGGGGGAGTTGGAGGACATTGCATTCCATTCTATCCATATTTTGTTATGGACGAGGATACAAAATTAATAAGAACAGCAAGAGAGATAAACGACTCAATTCCCGAGAAAATTGTGAATATGGCAGAAGATGCACTCAAAGAGAAGGGAATTGAAATTAAAAACTCAGAAATCCTCGTTCTTGGGATAACATTTAGGGGAAATGTAAAGGAGATAATAAAATCCCCGAGTATTGAGATAATCCATATATTGAAACTTAGGGGTGCAAATGTGCATGTTTATGACCCCCTATTTGAGAAGAATGAAATTAAAAGCTTGGGTTTTGATTATTCGAGAAATTTCAGCAATATCGATTGTTTGATAATTGCCACGGATCACGAGGAATTTAAGACATATAACTGGAGGGAAATTTACAAAGAAATGAGGAATAAGATTCTCGTGGATGCTCGGCAGGTAGTAAATCCGGAGGAGATGAGAAGGCTGGGTTTTGCGTATAGGGGTTTGGGACATGTATAAATTTTATAAAAAATTAAAAAAGAAAAAACAGCCACTAGTTTAGTGGCGTTTTTTCATTGCAATTAGATAAGCAAATGCCGGGCTGCTTAAAAGGATCGCTGCCGCTATCATTAAGGAACTAAACTCTGATGCCGGTGGTAGGGCACTAACATTGAAATGATCCACATCCTTCTTTAGGTACCAATAGCCAGAGTAACTTGCATACAATTTTATCTTCCATTTACCTGTTTTAGCGTTGGAAGGCAGTGTATAATCACATGTGTATGTCCATACCCTTTTTGTCGAGGCGCAAGTCTTGACGAGAGTTCCATCCGGATCATAATACTTTATCTTCATATACACGGGAACCCAGCCACCAGACTTAGTTGCCTTTGCGTAAACGGTCTCCCCCTGAACAAAATTGTCCTTAATCGTGGAATAGGTATCATCACTGTAACTCTCCACATTATATTTAAGGGCGGAGGCATTCATAGTCATAATAACAATCAATATTCCAAATATAAGTAATCTTTTCTTCATAATACCACCCCTTCATTTGTAAAAAACTACTATATAATTTACATAGAGATATATTTAAATAATAATCAAAAAATTTTTAGATACAAAAAACATTGTAATTATAAATTATAAATTTAGTTAACAATATAGTTTCAATTCTACTCATATTTAAAAATCTAAAGAAAAGATATTACACAAAATGTTCAAAAAAATTCTGATGCTGAGTCCGCACACCGATGATGCAGAACTGGGATGTGGAGGCTCGATAGCAAAATTTATCGAAAATGGGTCTGAGGTTTACTATATTGCATTATCCAGTTGTGAGAAGTCGATTCCGCCCGAATATCCCCCGGACATACTAAAAAAAGAGGTTAGAAAAGCAACTAAGGTACTTGGAATTCCAGAAGAAAATTTACTGCTCTACGATTTCGAGGTCCGAGATTTTCCGGAATTGAGGCAGAAGATTCTGGATAAATTGATAGAGATCAGAGAAGAGATAAAGCCGGATATCGTCTTTACGCCATGTTCCTTCGACACCCATCAAGATCATCAGACCGTTAGGCAGGAAACTCTGAGGGCATTTAAGGAATGCACGATTCTCGGCTACGAACAGCCCTGGAACAACATAACCTTTAATACATCCGCATTCATTCCACTGGAAGAGGGGCATATAGAAAAGAAGATATCGGCTTTAAAATGCTACGAAACCCAAAAACATAGGAAATACCTAAATCCAGAATTTATAAGGGGCTTGGCGCAAACGAGGGGAACGCAAATCAATGAAAGATACGCCGAAGCATTTGAAGTGATAAGGTGGGTACTAAAATAATTTTTTGCACAAAATGCAATTTAATGAATTTCTAGAGAAATTACAGAATTTTCATGCACCAAATTCAAGACAGGAAGAGAATCTCGATGCGATAATAAAGATCTCCGATAAATTCCATAGGGATGCCAGAATTCCAAAAGTTAATTCTAAAGCGGAGAATTCGATAGTTCTCGAGTCCGGTCATCAGCCGAATTATCTCCCATACCCCGGAACCTGGAAAAAGGCATTTCTCTTGGACCTCTTTCGCAGAAAATTGGAAAATTCGGTCGCATTATTTGGATTTGCAGATTACAATTTATGCACTGCATCAATACTCTACTCAAATAAGATTCCCGCCATAACAAAAACGGGCAGTGAAAAGATAGGCTTCAGAATAAGCAAAAATGAAAAATGGAAGTCATTCAATTCCATAAAAAAACCAACGAGGGAGGAATTCGAAAATGAGATGGAACATGTAAAAAATCACTATAAAAACTATTTATCAATGGCGAAATTATCCCTTTCTATTGAAGAAAATCTGGAGGAGATCGAAGAGATAATGTGGAAATCTTACGATTTATCTGATAATCTTGCAGATCTAAACGCATTCATCTTCTCCAAGATATGCAGGGAAATCTGGAATTTGGAGGTAAATTTCTTCCGCTATTCTGATGTACAAAAGGATAACATATTCATAGATGAATGTGAAAAACTCATCAAAAATATAGACCAATATAATACTCTCTATAATGAAATTCTGATCAAAGAGAAATTAACTAAAATATCACCAGTTAAGGAGGATTCGTTTCCATTCTGGTATCATTGTAATTGCGATGGAAAAATTTCATTAACTGTAAAATCAAGAAATCCATTGATCTGTACTGGGGTGTGCTTATCATGTAAAAAATTTCATGAATTAAATTTTCAAGATATAAGAGAACACTACAGCAGAATGAGCATCACGGGAGTTGCAAGGAATCTGATATTCTCGGAAGGTTTGGGCACTACACTCTACATCTCCGGCTCCGGCGGCGGTCTAAACTATGGAAAAATCTCTACCAGAATTTCCAAGGATTTGGGATTCCATCTACCCATAACCTTAGCATGGCGGAGTAGAGACTATTACCTTGGAGTTGGACATCTTGCGGGGCTTTATAATTTTGCAAGGAATTTCCGTTTTACAATCGATGACATAACGGAGAGGGATATAACTCAAAAAATTAGAGAAATGCACGGCAGATTGTTAGAGTGTGTATCATCAAACAAGAGAGAAGATCAAAAACTTAGAGGTCAGCTCGTTAACATTAAAACCCAATTGAACATAATCAACTCGATATTCAAATTAACTCCCTCAATACTCGAACTCTTCACAACAATTGGGATATCAAATGTTAAAAAATTCTGGGGGGAATCCCTCACCAATGCAGAGATAAAACTCCTTGACGAGTTCTATCTGATCTCAAGGGACATAACCTATAATGGAAGGATCGAAAGAGATAGAATTCCAGCAATATATGAAAAATTAACCCGGATTTCAATTGAATAAAAATTTAAATTTTTGTTCACTATAATTTATAAAATGATCAAATCTATCATAGCGAGACAGAGGGAGGAAATAGGAAGGATATTAAATCAAAGATCGGTGGAAAGGGAGAATGAAAAGGATGTAAAGAAATTTGTAGACAAAAATATAGTAAAGGTAATCACGGGGATAAGGAGATCTGGAAAATCTGTGCTTTCTTTGCTACTTTTGAAGGATATGAAATTTGGGTATGTAAATTTTGATGAAAAAACACTTCTGATGGAAAAAAATCCTGAAAAGATATCTCCGCTGTGAAGGAGATATACGGAGATGTTAAGATTCTTTTATTAGATGAAATTCAAAATCTCGATGGATGGGAGCTTTGGGTAAATAGTCTTTGTAGGAGAGATTATAACCTAATAGTTACCGGAAGCAATGCAAGATTATTAAGCAAAGAATTGGCAACTCATCTAACTGGAAGATATCTGGAGTTTGAAGTTTTTCCATTCAGTTTTAGGGAATATCTAAGATGGAAAGATTTTGATCTGGAAAATATTGAATATATCGAAGAAAAACAGGGTAAATTAAAACATGAACTTAGGAAATATTTACTTAGGGGGGGCTTCCCAGAATTGATAGTTAAAGAATTAGATGAAAGTTATCTCAGAACACTCTTTTATGCCATAATCTATAAGGATGTTGTGGAGAGATGGAATATAAGATATCCAAGAAGGATTGAAGATTTATCAAGATACCTCGTTGCCAATGCACCAATGCTCTATACCTTCACCAAACTGAGAAAAATTCTAAACTTTAGAAGTACATTGACTGTTGAGAATTACACCGCCTATATTAAAGAGGCATATTTAATATTCTCATTAGAACAATTTTCATTTAAACTCAAAGAAAGATTAAAGGCTCCAAGAAAATGTTATGCTATAGACACAGGACTAATAAACGCTATAAGTTCCAAGTTTATAGATGAGTTGGGAAGATTGATAGAGAATGCAGTTTTTCTCGAACTCAGGAGAAGGGGTTTAATAGAAAACAGAGATATATTCTACTACAGAGATTCTCGTGGTGGAGAGGTAGACTTTCTCGTGAAGAATGGTCTAAAGGTTAGAGAATTAATCCAAGTTTGCTATAACCTCGAAGACTTCTCAACTAGGGAAAGAGAACTAAAATCCCTTGTAAAGGCAAGCAAGGAATTAAACTGCAAAAATCTCTCGGTGATAACCTGGGACTATTCGGGAGAAGAGGAATTCAAGGGAAAGAAAATCAGATTCATCCCACTATGGAAATGGCTACTATACAAACAAAATTTTATATAAATAATACACATTATATAATATGGGTTATATAATCAATATTATCAGAGAAGAAACGAGGGATTTAAAACAGAAGGGTTGGATCTTATTATATGGAAGGCGGAAAACGGGAAAGACCTATCTTCTGAGAAATCTCTACCATCCCGATGTATATATCTTGGTTAAGAGGGATGGGTCCCTCTGGTCTGAGGATATAACCGTTGACATGACCACCATCTCAGATAAGATTCGCAATCTCCTGGATCAGAACAAGATAGTTGTTATAGATGAATTTCAGAGACTGAGTGAGAGTATTTTGGAGGAAATTGTTCTTTCTCATCCTAGGGGGAAATTAATACTAAGTGGTTCCAGTTTGCGGGTAGTACATAAAATATTTTCTCCATCATCAACCCTTCTTGGATTCTTTTCGCCACTAAAACTTAGCCTAATCCCCCCTAGGGATATTATCACTAGTTTATCTAAAAAATTCAACCCAGAACTGACCATAGAGCTTTCTACATTTCTAAGGGATCCTTGGCTAATACCCTTTTATTCTAATGAGAAAATAGAAAGATTCCTCTATAGAATTACAACTAATCTGCAGGCAACAATAATCTCTTTGATTGGAGAGATCTTTACAGAGGAGGAAAGAGAGATAACAAATGTGTATGAAGCCCTCCTGAGTTTGATAGGATCCGGAGTATTCAAAAATAAGGAATTAGCATCAATCCTTTACAGCAGGAATGTAATCAGTGAACCAAGTAGTTCACATATCAATCAATATATTAAAAATATGGAGGAGATGGATCTTATCGAAGGCTGTAGACTTTATGGTTCCAAAATGAGATTCAATAGATTAAAATCACCCATAATGAATATATACTATTATTTAGATGACAAGTATAATATATCCGAGAGGTGTGCAGGTTTCAATGAAGTAAAGCCAACGCTCAATAAATTGATAAATTCGGAGATACAAAACTTCTGTGCCGATATATTTGCAGAATTTTATAATGGAAGAAAAGAATATTTCCTATCGCCAGACAAGGAAATAGACTTCATCATAACGAAAAGAAACAAACCCGTGTGCGTTGGAGAGGTCAAATGGGGCGAGGTGAAGGAGAATGATGTGAAAAAATTTGAAAAGAATGTAAGAGAATTTAATTGCGATAAGGTCCTTGTGGGTAAAAATATTGATCTCGAACATCCCGAGATAACTCTCTACGATCCAGGAGATATTATCGAATTGGTCAAGAAACATTGAAACCAGAATAAACATAGTCCTTCTACGAACCTCTACCCTAAAGTATATGTACTTGTTTCTATATAGTACACAGATCAACGAAAAATATGCCGGGGCATTTGAAGTAATTAATACAAATGCACCTGAAAAGGATACTATGGCATCATAGCAAAGAAAATCAAAAACAGGGGGAAATTCAGAGACAACGGATTTATTGCCTTTGATCTGGGAGATATCGAATAAACTTTCTTATTCTGGATGGAGAAGTCTGCAAGACTTCGTAACCTATTAATCGCCGTTAACGACCAAACGAGGTGAGGAAAGGAGAGCAAATTTATATATTTTAAGTTAAATATAATTAACGTAAAATCGATTATAGGTTATGTAAATATGACAACTATTAAAGAAGCATTAAAGGATTCAAATCCATGGTGGAAGGGAAAGTTTAGATTAGAGTTTAAAGAAAGAGAGATCTACAAACAAATTCAAAAGTTTCTACCATTACCCCAGATAATCGCACTTACGGGTTTGAGAAGGGTCGGAAAAACAACCTTGATGCTCAAAATCGTAGAGGATGCTATTGGGAAAGGGTTTGAACCAAGGAATATAATATATTTTTCGTTTGATGAATTCAGGGAGGTTGAAATACGAAAGGTTATGAGAGAATATGAGGAAATGATGGAAAGAGATTTCAGAGAAGGAAAGTATATGCTTTTGCTCGATGAGTTACAAAAGTTAAGCAACTGGGAGGATCAAATAAAGAGAATTTACGATACATTCAAGAACATCAAAATAATAATTTCCGGCTCAGAATCGCTATTCATAAAGAAAAAATCAAAAGAAACACTGGCCGGAAGGATTTTTGAATTTAAGGTCGAGTTTCTTTCATTTAAAGAATTTCTTTCTTTTAAAAATGTTGAATTTAGACCCATCGGACTCTATGAAAAAGAACTGATCAAATTATTTAACGAGTTTATCCTGACCCAGGGATTTCCCGAATTAGTTGGCATTAGGGATAAGGGAGTTATCAAAAAATACATCAGAGAAAGCATAGTAGAAAAAGTAATTTATAGAGACATGCCAAAACTGTTCAAAATAAAAGATATAACAATAATCGAATCTTTACTCAACATATTAATGGAAGAACCGGGGCAACTTATAGAGCTTTCTGACCTGGCCAAGGAACTAAAAATTTCGAGACAAACACTTTCAAATTATTTGAGATATCTTGAAGATGCATTCCTGCTCAGAAAATTATATAATTTCTCAGGGAGTAGAAGAAAAGTAGAAAGAAAATTAAAGAAATATTATCCCACAATAGTTTCTGTTGACCTTTTGTTTAGAGAGGATGGGCTTTCCAAATCAAAAGTGTTTGAATGGTTTTTAGTTAACCAGTTAAAGGCAGAATTTTTCTGGAGAGACCCGTACAAAAATGAAGTAGATATAATTCTCGTAAACAAAAGGATCGTGCCTGTAGAAATTAAATACGGAAGAATTGATTTTAGTGGATTGCTGAAATTTATGAAAAAATTCAAGGTTGATGAGGGCTTTATAATCTCCCCTGCAAAAGAAGAAAGACAGAAAATCAATAGAAAATCTATCTCTGTAGTTCCCGCATTTAAATTTTTGTTGAAGTATTAGAAGATATGGGTGAGTGGCAGCGAGCCAAGCAACCGCAGAGTTCTGATCTCTCTGGTCCGACAATGAAGGCAATACAAAACTTCTGTGCCGGTATTTCCCATCACCAGACAGAGAAAAGGTCAGATGGGGTAATGTGAAGGGAAGGGATGTGAAAAGTGATAAGATTCTTATGGGAAAAAAGGATCAATCTCGAACACCCCGACATCTCTACGATCCAGGAGATATTATCGAAT
>Ga0209410_1000038_pt1 | contig 48358 bp, 55 predicted proteins | sample Mar14436cmmetaG_FD_184135 | JGI IMG/M metagenome (GOLD analysis project Ga0209410, IMG submission 184135) | Marine hydrothermal vent microbial communities from Guaymas Basin, Gulf of California to study Microbial Dark Matter (Phase II) - Marker... ... | reverse complement strand
AATCCCGATAGACCCGAGGATATGCGAGGACTCCGATGAAGGCGTGCCATTCGTGATGAAACATGAAGACACAGCGGCGGCGAAAGCATTCATGGAGATCGCTAAGAAGATAGAGGAGATAGTTGAGGCTGAAAGGGATTAGGGGGGAAGGAGGAGCAGTGCGCTTAGTAGCCTCCACAGGAGGTAAGGGTGGAACCGGAAAATCAACATTCGCGGTTTTATATGCGCTGAGCCTCTCAAAGAAGGGAAGGAAGGTTCTGCTTTGTGACTGCGACGTTGAGTGCCCGAATGATCATCTGCTTCTCGGAGTGAAGCTCCAGAAAGGGAAATTCATATACCGGGACTTCCCAAGGCTTAACGCTGAGAAATGCGTGAGATGCGGGCTATGCTCGAAGGCCTGCAAGGAGAACGCTATCTTCTGGGTTAAGGGTAAGCCGCCGATGATCTTCGATGAACTATGTAGCGGGTGTGGAGCATGCTGGACTGTCTGCCCCCAGAAGGCTATAGAAAGAGAGAAGAAGCCTGTAGGGGAAATCTTCGAGACGAGAGTAGATAGGAACCTCTGGCTCATAACTGGAATGTCTAAGCCTGGCATCTCGGAGACGGGGCCCGTGGTTAGGGATGTTAAGAAGAGGGCTCTTGAACTCGCCGAAGACGTAGGCGTAGACATATTGATAGTTGATACGGCTCCAGGAACACACTGCAACGTTATACAAGCTCTTCTCGGATGCGATAAGGCATACGTGGTTACGGAGCCAACTCCGCTCGGGGCGCATGACGCTTCCCTAATACTTGAGCTCCTAAAAATAATGGGGATTTCGTCAGAGATCGTTCTGAACAAGGCCGACGTTGGGAAAGAATCGGTCATTGAAGAGATCGCTGAAAGCTATGGTGTGCGGATAACCGTCAAGATACCTTATTCAGAGGAGCTCGTCAGAGCCTACTCTGAGGGAAGACTGGGCAGGATGGTGAATCTGTTATGAAGATAGTCGTCGCGTCTGGTAAGGGTGGAACTGGGAAGAGCATGTTTGCGAGCTCCCTGTCTCTTCTCTTCTCTGAGGAGAAGAGGGTGGTCGCCTGCGACTGCGATGTAGACGCTCCAAACCTGGGCCTCTGGCTCGGTGTGACATCCTACGACATCGTCGAGCCAATATCAACTTCGGAAAAGGCGGAGATAGACGACGGAAAATGCACGGGCTGTGGAAGATGCTTCGAAAACTGTTCATTCGGAGCGATAGAGAAGGCTGATTCGAAGTTTATTGTGAACCCGTTGCTCTGTGAGGGATGCGGGGTATGCCGTATAGTCTGCCCAGCCGAAGCCGTAAAGATCAAACCCGTCGCGAATGGAGAGATAAGAATCAAGGAGACTGTGTGGGGCTTCCCTCTGGTCTCCGGACAGCTCAAGCCTGGAGAAACCGGCTCCGGAAAGATAGTTCAGGAGCTTAAGAAGAGAGCTGAGAGAATGGCTCATGATGTTATGATTCTGGATGCGGCGGCGGGGATAGGATGCCCAGTGATCTCATCGGTAACAGGATGCGATTACGCCGTTCTAGTGGCTGAGCCTACCCCGAGCGGCTTCTCGGATTTGGAGAGAATCCTCAGGATCGTGAACCACTTCGGGATACCTTACGGGATAGTCTTGAACAAGTGGGACATAAACCCTGACGTGTCAAGGAAGATGGTGGAGTGGAGTGGAGAAAAGTTTCTGGGAAAGATATCCTACGACAGGGAGGTTATCAACTCAATCGTGAACCTCAAGCCGGTTATCATGTCGGAGAGCAAGGTTAAGGGCGAGATCGAAGATATATTCAGTAGGATCAGGGAACTCGTCTCCACCATGCTATGATGTAACTTATGGAGCTTCGCTTTACTCTTTGGCGGGTAGCCTAGTGGCGTTGGGGAGTATTATTAATTTAAAAGTTGAATTAACATATTTTTTATTAAAATTTTAGAAAAGTTTAATAATCACGCTACAACATTTTCTTGTTGAAGAGGGAGACCATGGAGGATTCTAGGCTTCTCGTGGTTAGCTTGGTTTCGATCTTCATAGTTGTTTTCTTAGCTGGTTTATTAGCTTCACCCTCCATTTTATGGAGTGAATCCGGTGGGTTGAGGGTTGTTGTCACGATTCCTCCGCAGGCCGAGTTCGTAGAGAAGGTTGGAGGCGAACATTTACAAGTCACGGTTCTGGTTCCTCCCGGAGCGAACCCGCACACTTACGAGCCGACGGCGAGGCAGATGATAGAGGTTGCTAAAGCGAAGATATACTTCCAAGTCGGTTCAGGAATAGACCTTGAACTGACCTTTACGGAGAAGCTCATCAAAATCAACAGCGGGATAATAGTCATTAACTGTTCGGAAGGCATCCAGATCGTAGATAGGGACCCTCACGTCTGGCTTTCCCCAAAGAATGCAAAGATAATCGTGAAGAACATCTATAAAGCGCTGGTTCAGGTCGACCCCGAAAACGAGGAATATTACCGGAGAAATATGGAGTCGTACCTCAAGGAGCTGGAGAGCCTTGACGAAGAGATCAGAAGGATTCTGGAGAACCTCACCGATAGATGCTTCATAGTCTATCATCCAGCTTGGGGATACTTCGCAAGGGACTACAACCTAACTCAGATACCTGTCGAGAAGGAAGGGAAGGAACCGACCGCTAGAGGTTTGATGGCTCTGATCGATCAAGCCAGAGAGCTCAATAAGAAAGTGATCTTCGTTTCACCCCAATTTGACAGAAGAAAGGCTGAAACCATAGCTGAAAACATCGACGGTAAAGTCGTGTTTTTAGACCCCTTAGCCAAAGATTACGTAAATAACTTGCGGTTAGTTGCGTTGAAGATTGCTGGGAGCATGAGTTGAGATGGATGAAGAGGTAATCCGTCTGGAGGACGTCTGGGTTCAGTATAACGGCGTAACCGTGCTGGAGGGGGTAAACCTCTCAGTTCAGAACCTAGACTTCCTAGGGATCATAGGGCCTAACGGAGGGGGAAAGACCACTCTCCTCAAAGTTATTCTAGGATTGGTAAAGCCTAACCGCGGGAAGGTTACAGTTATGGGGGGTCCGCCGGAGAAAAGTAGAAGGTTCATCGGATACGTCCCTCAGATTACACATTTCGATAGGGAGTTTCCGGCAACTGTCTTGGACGTCGTGTTGATGGGGCTTCTTGGACGCAAAGGCCTCTTGAGGAGGTACACCGAAGAAGACAGGAAGGCCGCGTACAAGGCGCTGGAATCGATGGAAATGCTTGAACTGAAGGATAGGCAGGTAGGCAAGCTTTCTGGGGGAGAGCTCCAGAGAGTCCTCTTAGCCAGAGCGTTAGTGTCAGACCCTAAGATACTACTGCTCGATGAGCCGACGGCGAGCATCGACGAGCCGACAAAGACTCAGCTCTATGAACTCCTTAAAGATTTGAATAGAAGGATCACGATAGTTTTGGTATCACACGATATTGGTGTGATCTCGGCTTATGTAGATAAGATCGCCTGCCTCAACAGGAGGCTCTTTTATCACGGCTCTAAAGAGATCACAGCGGAGATCATGGAAGAAACTTATCGATGTCCGATAGAACTTATAGCCCACGGTGTTCCTCACAGGGTGCTCAAGAAGCATGAGGGGGAGTAAGAGCATTGTTGGAAATTCTACAGTATGAATTCATGAGGAACGCTCTGATCGCCGGATTGTTGGCGAGCGTAGCGTGCGGGATAATCGGGGTTCTGGTGGTGGTGAAGAGGATGGTGTCGATCAGCGGGGGGATATCTCACGCGGCCTTCGGGGGAGTTGGGCTCGGATACTTTCTGGGTTTCGACCCAGTCTTCGGGGTTCTTTTCTTCGCAGTCGTCTCCGCCTTAAGCATGGGGATACTCCGTGAAAGAGTGAGACTGAGCGAGGACGCCGCGGTCGGAATCTTGTGGGTGACCGGTATGGCTCTGGGAGTTATCTTCGTCGGTCTCACTCCAGGTTACGCCCCCGACCTCTTCAGCTACCTTTTCGGGAGCATATTGACGGTTCCGTTCCTCGACTTAGTTGTGATGGCGGCTCTCGACGCGGTTATAATCTTAGTGGTATTTCTGCTCTACGAGGAGTTTATGGCTATATTGTTCGACGAGGAGTTCGCAACCGCCTCAGGGGTTCCCGTGAAACGTGTATATACTGTTCTCCTCTCCCTAGTCGCTCTAACGGTTGTGGTGTTGATGAGGATAGTCGGCTTAGTCCTCGTGATAGCCATGTTGGCCATCCCATCGACGATCGCTTGGCAATTCAGCCACAGACTGAAAGAGATGATGATCCTTTCAGTTATCATCACCGCTGTATTCACTGTAGAAGGCCTCTGGCTCTCCTACCTCTTCGATTTAGCGTCCGGCGCAACCATAGTCCTCGTCTCCCTAGCAACATTCCTACTCTCCTCAGCTTTGAAGAAGATATCCAGATAAAGAGAGCCCCCCAAAGAATGATCTGGGCTCTTTTACTGGTCTTGTGAATGTTCCAGCCGATCTATAGGAACTCTTTGAGGAGGTCTCTTAGAGATTTAACTTCGCGTCTCGCTCTCCGGATGCTGATTTCAGGTAGTCCATCCTGCCCCACGGAGAAGTCGATGTCCCACCCCTCCCTCTCACCAATCCTCGCGAACTCGATCAGCTCCTCGACCCTCTCATGCCACTTAAGATCGGAACCATCCAAGACGGAAACCTCCCTGACACACCACAGTTCCCTTTAACTCATATAAAGAGTGCGAAAAAAAGGACAGTAAGAAACTTCTGAAACCTTATTTATCCCAGAAAAAGAATATAAGAGCTGGAGAGGAAAGAGGTTAGAGAAGACTATGGGCCCGTAGCTCAGCAAGGATAGAGCACCGGGCTTTTAACCCGGGGGTCGGGGGTTCAATTCCCCCCGGGCCCGCTACAACGAACCCGGGACCTTTTCGATGTTTACTTCCGCTTCCTGAACAGTTTGACGCCATCCATACCCAAACCAGCCTCTATCAGTTTGATGCTTCTCCAAGCGCCACTTGTAGATGTACACGGTTTCCCTCTTGACGCTCAGCCTTTCGGCAAACGCTTCCGTCTCACGGATCCCCTGTCGGCTTAACGCGTAAAGAGGCCTTGGTTAAACTGGCCATGTAGGAGAAGTTGATCTAAATATGGAGTCGCCTGAAAGAGGAAGTTTTTCGGCAGTTATCGATGGTTAATCCCTCGTCAGCCAAGCCGAAAGATTCAATCGTCGATTCTACATTAGAATATGTGGGAGGGTACCTGTTTGGGGCGGAGACTCGCCTTTGGAGTAGACCTCGGAGGAACGAATATTAGGGTTGTCCTCGGAGACGATAGGGGCAATATTCTGGCTAGGATTTCTGAGCGAACCGAGATCGATAAGGGCCCGGAAGGTGTCAGCAGACAGATCATCCGTATGATAAGGTCGATCAGAGTTGGAGGCTTCAAACTCGAGAACGCTGTAGGCGTTGGGATAGGCTCAACCGGCCCTCTAGACCTTAAGAGGGGAGGCCTCCTTAAACCCACAAACATACCCTACGACTTCGTTCCCCTAGTGGAGCCCATTTCCTCCGCTCTGGGTCTTGAGACCCGTCTCCTCAACGACTGCTCAGCCGCCGTCATGGGTGAACGTTTCTTCGGGGCTGGAAGAGGCCTAGAGAACTTGGCGTACATAACTATAAGCACGGGTATCGGGGGTGGAGTCTACGTGAACGGCCACCTCCTTCTGGGAAAGGACGGGAACGCGGCGGAGATCGGCCACTTCACCGTGGACTATGATGGAAACCTCATCTGCGGATGCGGAAGGAGGGGACATTGGGAGGCGTACTGTTCAGGAAAGAACATACCAAAATATGTTGAGCTGGCCTTAAAGAGGAGGAGCCGCGAAGAGGTTGAAAGGAGCTCCCTCTCGAAGAGGCCTAGGGTCTCAGCCAGATACCTCTACACTGCCGCTAAAGAGGGTGACCGCCTCGCCTTACAGATCGTAGAGGAGATCGGAAAATTGAACGCTGTAGGGTTCGCATGCGTCAACGACGCCTACGATCCGGAACTGATAACCGTTGGCGGCTCTGTAACCTTGAACAACAAGAAATTGGTGATGGAGCCAATTAAGCGGTATATAGGTGAACACACAAGGAACAGGGTGCCAAAGATCATGGTTACGCCGCTGGGGGAGGACATAGTCCTGTACGGAGCCTTAGCGCTCATACTCCATCAAGACGAAACCTAGAACGTCATCCAGAGAGGAACATGACCAAAAAGTCAAGAAAAGCTGGAGTATTCCTCGTGGGTCCTGTTTTCTCCTTGTAACCTGCAGGCTTGCGGAGGCGGTTGAAGACAGGTTTGAACGGTGAGGTCATCGGCAACCTCTTTTCTTTACACCCGTCACAGCTGCAAGTATCAACGCTGAATCCGTGTCCTCGCCGGCGGAGACCTTGATCCTTCGGATGGTCTTCTCGCTGTGCGGGTTTATCCATTCGTATCCGTAGAGTGTGACGTCTTGGCCTGTAGACGTCTTCCCCTGCCATAACGGGTCGACAGCGTACGTGGTTATGTATCCTTGATGGCGGTGAACCATGTGGATCAGCGGGTCGGCGTGCCTCCTGTTCCACTCCGCCACGTTCCAGCCGTATTCCGCCCTAACATCAACGGTTGAACCGTCCTCATACTCTACAGTGTAGCGGCCGATGATCTTCCGGCGTACACTTTTCATGGAGCATGCATGGAGGAAGACTATGCTTTCAAGCTTGTCATCGACGGGGATCGAAACCTCAGAGGGGTAACGTTGATCCTTAACGGATTCTCCCTCAACTACGACGAGTCCGCCCCCAAGCTTGAAGGGTATTCTTCCTAAACGCTCTTCGCCTTTCGGTAGGGTGGAGAGGTCGAAGCCTCCCTTCCATCCGCTCTCATCCCTCAACGTTGAGGTGTAAACCTTACTTAGGTCGATGGGCTTAAACTCTGCATCCTTCAGCTGGGATGGATAGACCTTCCCTCCAAGTTTCGATCTGATCCTAGGGATCAGCTTCGTGATCATTCTGTCCATGGTCCACCTCAACTCGTCGCTGTAATGGTTCGTCCAGATCATGTTGGCCGAGTAGATGAAGTCGTAGAGCTTGCCTTTAGCGGCCAACGTGTACTCGTCTGTCCTGCACCAAGTTGAGACTTCGGCTCCTATGACTCCGGGCTTGGCACTCCTACTTGTGAAACGTGTGTAATGGCTCGAGTAGAAGTTTCCCATTATAACCTTGAAGCCGTGCTGTAAGAGATGGTCTTCGATATCCTCGTCTGGACGGAAGTACCAGACGAAGTCCAGCATGATTATGTCTTTGGGGATAGCGTCGATCGCTTCGGCTGCGCTGTACCACCTGAAGGGTTGAAGCATGTCAGCCCATATCATCATGCCTAAACCTTTACTCTTGAGGTACCGATAGATTTCGTTCACGTCTTTGGCGTAGAGTTCGGCTCTACTTTTCCCTTTACACCTCTCGCAGACAGCCATAGTGTAGGCTTCGTCGTGCCCCATATGGACGTACCTGAGAGGCTTGAAGACCTCAACCACCTCGTCGATCATGTCAAAGACTATCTTGCGGCTCTCAGGGTGCAGAGGGCAGTAACAGTCATAGTAATCCTCTCTCTTCTCTTCTCCCTCAGCTTTCTCAGCTATCTCGGGATAAGTGATCGTTAAGTACTGGACATGGCTCAGGGACTGCACTTCCGGGATAACCTCGAAGCCGTACTTCCTAGCGTACTCAACGAGGTCTCGGACTTCTTCCTTCGTTAAGTAGCTACCTCCGCCGACCATGTCACCGTGAGGTACAGGAGGCGCCTCTCCTCGAGCCGCTTTCTTGTTAGCTCTCTCCCAAGCTTCGTTGATCTCGGGGCGTCTATCAAACTTCATCCCTGCTGTGACTTGGAGGAAGATCGTATTCATCCTCATGGGTGCCAGAAGATACCTGATCATCCTCTTGATGAACGGGATTTCCTCCCTTGGAGGTATGCCGAAGTGGACTCCTCTAATGGCCATTCTGGGGTAATCCTCGATCAGGCAAGCTTCAGCCTCCATTTTTTCTCCGCTCAGCCAGAAAAGCTGGAGTAAGGCCTCAACCCCGTATATCAAGCCTCTTCTGTCTAAGGCTTTTAGGAGCACCTTCTTCCCATCGACTTTCAAGGCGTAGCCTTCAGGCTTATCCGCCTTGAGGCTTGGTTCACCGTCGACAAGGCTGCATTCTCCCGGCTTTCCTAAAGCAACGACGCCTACACGGGTACCTGCCTCATGCTCTCTCAGGACTGGAATTCTAACCCCAAAGTCTTCGGAGAGCTTCTCAACCAGAAGTTCAGCCGCGAAGAGCGTGTCATCCGAGGCCTCCCTCCCAACCAAGACCCCCTTCATCTCTGCCAGCTTGAAGGCCTCCCCTTCAGGGCCCATCTCCATCCTCTGCGGGATCGGGAAGAGTTTCGGCTCATCTAGGCTTGAACCCCAGACCTCTAACTCCTTCAAGATGAGGCTTCTGTTGAAGGAGTCCAACCGAACTATCAGGGATGAAGCCTCCAAGCCGACGTTGACCCAGACCCGCTCCTCGGTAATGGGCTTTCCGGGAAGACTCGTCTCTAGACGCCCTACGAGACGGTAGCCCTCCTCCGGGTTCCTTCTTGCGTAGACCCATAAACCGTTCAAAGCCGACGTTACTTGGCCTTCTTTACGGCGCACATCTTGGACGACGACCACACGGTCGATGAAGTAGGGCTTCTTAAATTCGACAGCGATGTCAACCCCGATCTCCCCTAAAGTATCTCCACTCCAGCCGACCATCGAGGTTTCATCGCCATCCGTCAGGCTTCCGTCAGTGAAGGGGATGGAACCGCTTTTCACAGCCTTCTCCTCGATAAGGTCCGGAAAGAGCTCCTCCTTAAGGCCTCGACGTTGGTAGGTGTAACAGCCTTCAACTGCCTCTGCTTTTCCATTCCCGGTTAAACAGCCAAGAGGCATCACGTAACCTCCTTACATCCCTTCCTATAATAAGAGTAAGCGTAAATAAAGATTAGGATGGTTCTGTTGCTTTAGTAGGTCTTCTCATCTCGATTTTTTGCGGGGGCTTCCCTTGGTAAGCTGGATGCACCGATCTTAGAGGCTATCCCATCAATTTTTAGGCCTCTCTTCACTCTTCAAAAAAGGGTTCAACTTTTCTATAGGATGCCCTAGAAGAATAAACCGAAAGATTAAAAGGAACCTGGTTTCTGAAGCTAATTCTCCGGCCTGAGAAGTCTTTCTAGTGTCCTTTTGTAAACCTTGATGCTTGCGAGGAATTCCTCAACCTCGATGTATTCGTCCTTGGTGTGGCTGAGCCGCGAGTTTCCAGGCCCGTAAGTGGCTACGGGAACCCCTAGGCTGGCCCCGAAGATGTTCATGTCACCTGTCCCTGTCTTCTTTATGAGCTTCGCCGAGACACCTAAGACCTCCCTTATCGAGTCTTTTAGGGCTCTTATCAGGCGGCTCTTCCTGTCAGCGACGTAAGGCTCAACCATGTCGAGAACCTTTAGCTCAACCGAGACCCCGGTTTTTTCACGTCCATACTCCTCAACCAATTTCTTAACAATCTGGAGAGCCTCATGACATCTGAGGGTTGGGGGGAGCCTCAGATCCACATTCACCGTGCACTCGTCCGGGACGACGCCGAAGCCTCCGCCCTCGCTCCTTATACCCGTTATGATGGGGGTTGGAGAGTAGAAGATTCCGTGCGGCGACTCCTTAGCCTTAAAGAACATCTTCAACCGGCTCCATAAACCATAGGCCTCCTCTACGGCGTTACGGTGGAGGTGTTGAGCCCCAACGTGGCCGGCTTCGGTTTTACAGGTCACCTTGAAGTTGAGTCTCCCCCTGTAGGCGAACGTTATGTTTCCAGCCCCGCTTGGCTCCCCGAAGATTGCGTAGTCAACCTTTAAGCCGTCGTCGACGAGTTGGCGTATTCCCCGCGAACTCCTCTCTTCATCGACAACGCCAACCATGAGAACCCTGCCCGAGATATCCTCAAGCTCTAGGAGGGAGGCGGCCACAATCATGGCAACGAGAGCGGACTTGGCGTCGACTGCACCCCTCCCGTGGAGCCTTCCATTCTCGAACCTCACGGGTATCCAGCCTGGAACGGTGTCCATGTGGCCGCAGAGCATTACGGTTGGGGAGCCTCCTCCAACCTCCCCATGGACGTTTCCAGCCTTATCCAGCTGGACGTTCCTGAAACCTAGAGCTTTCATCTCCCCTTTGAGGAGGGTTGCCAGCTCCTGTTCCCTTCCGCTTGGACTGTACGTCTTTAGAGCCTTCTCTAAGAGTTTTATTGGATAATCCCGTTCCATCAACCTATCTTCTGCTCCTCTTCTCTCAAAGTGTCCTCCAGTATCTGCGCCGCCTCCGCTAGTTCGTCCTCCTTTATCACGAGTGGGGGTAGAAGCCTTATAACGTTCCTACCTGAGTATAGCGGGATCATACCTCTCTTTATGCATCCCATCAACACATTATAGATGTCGACCCGACATTCAACACCTATCATCAAGCCTAATCCCCTGACATCCCTCACGATCCTTAAGTCCTGAAGGTTAGAGAGCAGCTCCATGAAGAACCCGCCTAAGCGGCGGGCTCTCTCAACGAGCCGTTCCTCGACTATGATGTCGATCGTTGCGCACGCCGCGGCGCAAGCGAGTGGATTGCCCCCAAAGGTTGTTGTATGCTCGCCGACGCGGAGGGAATCCATGATCTCGCTTCTAGCCAAGGTTGCGCCCATCGGCAAGCCGCCGGCTATGCTCTTCGCTACGCACATCACGTCGGGGGAGACCCCCCAATGCTCGGAGGCCCACATTCTTCCAGTTCTACCGAAGCCCGTCTGAACCTCATCTAAGATCAGGAGCGCACCATGCTCGTCGCAGAGTTCTCTTAAGCCTTGGAGGAAGCCTTCCGGTGCTATGTGGACTCCGCCCTCCCCTTGAATGGGCTCGGCTATGACGGCGGCGGTCCGGTTCGAGATAACTTCCTCAACCCTGTCGAGTCTCCCGAAAGGAACGAATTTGAAGTTGGGGATAAGAATAGATTTGAATGCTTTACGGTACTTTGGGTTCCAAGTTGCTGAGAGGGCTCCTAAGGTCTTCCCGTGGTAGCCTCTAACCATCGATATGAACTCGCTTCTACCCGTGTACTTCACGGCGAGTTTTATGGCGCACTCGACGGCTTCGGCTCCGCTGTTCGAGAGGAAGACCTTTTCCAATCCTTCAGGAGCGATCTTGATGAGCCTCTCCACGAGTTCAGCTCTCACATCGTTGTAGAGGGAACTGTGGCAGAATATCAGCCTCTCGCACTGTTCCCTGATGGCCTCAACGACCCTCGGATGGCTATGTCCGACGAGGCTTACCCCATAACCCCCCATACAGTCGAGGTATCTGCGTCCCTTAACATCGTAAAGGAGGGCGCCTCTCCCTCTGCGTATGCAGATCGGGAACCTATGATAGACTCGAGCTAGATGTGACTCCTCAACCTCCACTATGCGGCTCTCATCCAAGGGTTACCACCGTCCCAACCTTATGTTCCATTGCGCTCGTCACCGGGTTCTCAACAAACCCGGAGGAGATTATCGCCTCCTTAACGCCTGCCCTTAAGGCCTCTATCGAGGCTAGAACCTTCTTGTCCATTCCGGGACCGACCTTCCGGAGGAGGCTCTCCGCCTCCTCGAGAGATATCTCCTTTAGGAGTTTTCCGTTCACAATCACCCCTCGGACATCCGTCAGGAATATTATGCTTTCCGCTCTTAGGCCTCCGGCCAAGTATGCCGCCGCCCTATCGCTATCGACGTTTAGGAGCTCGTGTTCTTCTCCTACGGCTATGGGGGCTACGACGGGAACGTATCCTGACAGGGCTAGGAGGTTTAGGGGGGCAGGGTTGACATCTATGATCTTCCCTGTGAAGCCGCCTTCGATTATGCGCCTTCTACCCCTCTCATCGATTATGAGGAGCCTCTTCTTCCGTCTAGCTCTGAGGATGGCCGCGTCGACCCCTGAGACCCCGAATGCGGGAATATTCTCGCTTAGAAGCCACCTCACAACAGTCTTGTTGACTTTCCCAGCCATAACCATCGTATATATCTGCACGGTCTCGTAGTCCGTGTAGCGGCTCCTTATACCGCTGGGGGATGTTATGAAGACCTGTTTCTTACCGATCTTCTCGGCCACCCTTGTAACCTCGTCGCCTCCGCCGTGAACAATCACCATGCTGTCGCGCTTAAGGGTCTCTTTGATGTCGTCTGAGAGGTTTCGGTTCATACCCTTCTCGACTATGTCTCCGCCGATCTTGAGAACAATCAACCTTCTCCACCACCAAACCGTCAGATTGGATGGAGGCCTATATCCCTCAAGCCTTCCCTCTCATCGCACCCGAGGATTATGTTCATGTTTTGGACGGCTGTCCCGGCGGCTCCCTTGATCAGGTTATCCAGAGCTGAGAGGGCTACAAGTCTGGGGGCATGATCGTCGATCTCAAAGCCTAAGTCACAGAAGTTTGTCCCGACAACTATCTTCGGGTCTGGATACCGGAAGACCCCCCTCCTATCCCTAATGAACCTTATGAAGGGTTCTCCGGAGTAGAAGCCCCTGTAGAGCCTCCAAACATCGATGGGCTTCATGGGCTCCTTCAAGAAGAGGTGGCAAGTGGTCAGTATGCCGCGCACCATGTTAACCGCGTGGGCTGACATCGAGACCAAGACTTTTCCGCCGGAGAGGACGCCGAGCTCCTGCTCGATCTCAGCCGTGTGGCGGTGCCCAACAGGTTTGTAGGGCCTCACCACGCTGTAATGTTCTGAGTGGTGGACCGACCTAGACACTCCGTAGCCGGCTCCTGAAGACCCAACCTTCGCGTCGATAACTATACGGTCAGTCTCAACCTTCCCAGCCTTAATGATAGGGGCCATAGCGAGGATGGCGCACGCGGCCATACAGCCCGGACAGGCCACTAGCTGGGCTCCCCTTATCTCTTCTCTATGTAGTTCAGGTAGCCCATACACTGCCTTGTCAAGCAGGTCGGGATTGGCGTGCTTCCAACCGTACCACCTAACATAGTCTTCCGGATTCTTGAGCCTAAAGTCGGCGCTTAAATCTATGATCTTGATCCCGGTCTCGAGGATGCTGGGAACAAGGTTTGATGATACTCCGTGAGGCGTAGCCATGAAGAGTAGGTCGCACTCCTCCACGGCTTTCTTCAGGTCCGGCTTAACAAACTTCAGGTCTGTTTGGCCTCTCAGGTTTGGGTGTAGACGGTAGACGTACTGTCCGGCGTAGGTGTTCGAGGTTGCCATGGTCAACTCCGCTTTTGGATGCCTGATTAGGAGGCGTAAGAGCTCGCCTCCCACGTACCCTGAAGCTCCTATAACTCCAACCTTCACTTCTTCGCCACCTCCACCACATAGTCAATTATTTTATCGGCTATGTCGATCTTAGTTGCTGAGGAGAGGCCTCTAAACTCGGCTCTGCCGTTAACTTCATGGACGAGTAAGCCCTCAGGGCTCTCCATGCAGTCAACGGCGAGAACCCCTCCGCCTACGGCTTCGGCGGCCCTAAAGGCTATCTCCTTCAACTCGTCCGTTAAGGGGCAGGCCTTGCTGACTCCGCCTCTGGCCACGTTTGTTCTCCACTCCCCCACCCGTGAATAGCGGTACGCGGCCGCGACGACTTCATCCCCAACCACGAGGGTCCTGATGTCCCTAGGAGGCCTCTCAACATACTCTTGGAAATAGTATATTTGGAGCAGGGCGTTTCGGATTTCTTCCCTTGCCTCGATTATGGCTTGGGCGGCCTCCCTGCTCTTTACCAAGGCTATAAGCCTACCCCAGCTCCCGGAGACAGGCTTCAGAACAGCTGGGTACCCGAGGGCGTCCAACGCCTTTAAGGCGCCTTTTTCCGTGAAAGCTATGAGCGTCTTGGGGACGGGAACCCCTGCCTTTATGAGGGCTAGGGTCGTGTAGAGCTTGTTTCCGCATACTTCTGAGACCTTGAAGGGGTTGATCACGGTCAGCCCCTTACTCTCAAGTATCGCGGCTAGGTGTAGGCCTCTGAAGTGGCTTATGCACCTCTGGACAACGATGTCTCCGAACGTCGATCTCACTTCCTCGGGTTCTTCTAGGGTGTCGAGGTATATCTCCTTCGAGTCCACTAGCCTCGGTTGGAGGTTCCTCTTCTTTATGGCCTTAAGTAGGGCTTTCTCCTCCCATTTGACCCTATCATAGGTTATCCCTACAGTTATCATCGGTTACTATTCGCCCCAGTCTTCTCCCTCGATCTCGGCGGGCCTCAGCTCGATCTCGCCGCTCTCCGTGACGACTACCTCGTAGTCCATGCCGCAGTCTGGGCAGCTCACGATCTCGCCGGAGATCACGTCTTCAGGTATCTCCAGGTCACCATCACACTCGGGACATTTCTTAATTAATTTAACCGCCCCCTTAAACTTCCTAATAGGAAGGATAAGTTTTTCTTATAAATTTTTCGGACAAAATCAAAATTCATAATTTCAATAAAACTTTATGTGAAAAAACATGAATGTTGAACTTCAAAGATCATCACTCTCTAGGATGAAAAATTCCGAAAAACGTTATATTTCGTCTAGTTTATATGTGAGATTTGAGGTAATTCCTACGAGTTTCGGAGGAATCTTTAGTGCCAGCAAAACTTGACGAGGTGGATAAAACAATTCTTGAGATGCTTCAAGACGACGCCCGTATAGCCTTCAGGAGAATAGCAGAGAAGGTTGGTGTGAGTGAGGCAACGATCTTCGTTAGGGTGAAGAAGCTGATCAAGAAGGGGGTTATAAAGCGGTTTACGGCTATAGTTGCTCCTGAACTTGTAGGCAAGGGGTTGACGGCTTTCGTCCTCATAAACGCCGACCCCAAGATGCTTCAGAAGGTCTTCGACTCCCTTAGCAAGATTGAAGACATATACGAGATATACGACGTGACCGGCAGCTACTACGCCATAGTAAAGATTCGAACCAAAGACAGGGAGCACCTGAAGCGGATAATCGACGAGATAGGTGTAATCGAAGGCGTAAAGAGCACGGAAACAGCGATAGTTCTGAGGAGCGTTAAAGAGGAGACGAGGATCAAGATCGGAGCCGAGTAGCCGAGAGAGCCGGGATGGCCAAGCAAGTAATAGTCATAACTGGCACGCCGGGCGTAGGTAAAACATCAGTATCGCGTATGCTCGCCTCCAAGCTAGATGCGGATATCATCGAGGTAGGAGAGCTCGTCAAAAAGGAGAAACTCTTCACCGGCTTCGATAAGGATAGGAACACATTCATCGCTGATACAGATAGGCTCTCCAAGAGGATTGGAAGCCTGATCGAGAATTCCAGCCGCCGAGATATACTCATTGTAGGCCACTTCGCGGTTGACCTCCTCCCTCCAGATAAAATTCGTAAAGTCTTTGTTCTTAGGAGGTATCCCGAGGAACTTAGAGCCGTTCTTGAACGAAGAGGTTATAAAGGTAGAAAACTCTGGGAGAACCTTGTAGCTGAAGCTCTTGACGTTTGCCTCTGCGAATCTGTCGGGTTATGCGGCGAAGGGAAGGTCTGCGAGGTCGACGTGACCGGTAGAGACTTTGAGGAGGTCGTTGAAGAGATAATCTCGATACTGGAGGGAAGGGGAGACTGTAAGGTTGGGGTAACAGACTGGCTTGGAAGGCTCGAGGCTGAGGGGAAACTCGACGAGTACATGAAGCATTTCTAGTATCTAAGACTACGTATAATCTCGGCCTTCGTCAGCAACCTGATGCCCCTCCGGTTCGCGTATGTCTTTGCGTGATCGCTGAACTTGTCGGCTACTATTATAGGCCTAGAGAAACCGGCGTCTTCGGAGGCCTTATCAACATTTATAACGACGTTTATGCCTACGGTTCTCTTCCAGTCCTTTATCCAGACCGGATATTGCTCCCTACCCCTCCTTATGAGAAAGTCGACGCTTCTCTGAACGCCTGAGAAGCCCTCACGAGTAACATTCTTCTCCAGAAGGTATCCTTTACGCCTGAAGTACCTCTCAGCTAATTCGGAGAGGCTCCTCCCACCCATCCTCTCGCGCTCCAAAGGACGATATCAGCGAGCATTAAAAAACCTTTTCGTCGGCTTACGGTTGACACTTGAGACATTGAACCTCCTAAAAGAGTCGGGTAGATGGTAAGGTAACATTAGCAACCTTCGTGAGAACCGTCAAGACCTCCTAAGCAGGGCCTCCACGCCGATCCACTGGGCCGCCGCATAGCCGATAACTATCCTAAACCAGAAGGTTACAACCCTTATCAGGGCCGTCGCCGTCCCACTGATGGCTATATCAATGTTAAAAAGTGTATACAAGGTTGTCATGACGATCTCGACGAGGCCGACTGGGATGCCGACTGGAACGGTCTGGACAGCCACGCTGATCGAGAAGACAACCATCGAGACCGCGAAGGGAACATCCAACCCGAGGGCGCAGAAGACCATATGGTAGGTGGACAGGTAAAAGAACCATGAAAGGACGGAGAAGATCACCGGTTTGATGAGGTTTTTTGGATGTGCACGGATAACGTCGATGCCCTGATGGAAGGACCAGAGGACATTTAAGATTCTCTCCCTCCACTTAGCAATGTTCAGGCGGCCCCTCGAGATCGATGAAGCTAAACCGAGAACCCAGTCTATAAGCCGTTCGGCAGGCCCCCTCCGGAGGGAGAGGTAAAGTAGAAGAAAGATAGTCGCGGACGTTCCAGCCGAGACCGTTATCAAGAGGCTCGAAAGGTAGAAGGTGACCTTGTAGTCGAGTAGGATTATGGCGGAGCCGGCGAGGAGCCCGATCAGAGTTGTGGTCATTGATAACAGTCGGTGGATCACTAGGGAAGCTGTGACCCGCCCAATGCGGCTCTCCCCTGAACCTTTAGATGTCAAGTATAGACGGATGGCTTCTCCGGAGATGGCCTCTGTGGGTAGAAGCAAGTCGACGAAGTTCGCAACCAAACAGTACAAGAAGGCTCTCCGGAAACTAATCTGCACCGATAGGCCTAATAGTAGTTCACGCCACGTTAAGGAGAAGAACACTAGGCTCAACACGATGGCCATGACTGTTAGGGAGTAATAGAAGAAGTAATTAATGGGGTCCACTCTTCGGATCACGTCTAGAACTTCTCCAAAGCCTACAAAGAAGTAGAGATAGAGGATGAAGAGTAGTAGCCCCGCAACCGTGAAGAGTACAGCTCTCTTCGAGGATGCTCCTTCCCGTTCCGTTATAGACCACCTTTTCCGGTTAAAGGTGATTATTCTATCCCCTAGCAGTCCGTTTCAATTCTGTCAGAAGGTTCTCTAAGACCCCAGCTAACATTGAGGCCGTGCGTTCCACAGCTTCACTCAGCTCTTCCGTTAAGCCTTCGCCGAAACCCGTCTCTTTAGGCTGGATGGCTAAGAGGGCTACTTTTGCACCCGTCTCCTCGACTAGGTACTCTGAGAGGATGCTGAGGGGCAGGGTGTGGGTGGAGATAGGAATCATCTCTATCTCCTTTGGATTCATCAACTTGAGGAACCCCGGTTTCTCGCCTAAAAGAGCCGCATCGACCAGCAAGATGTGGGTCGGCTTGAAGTCCGTTATGGGTTCTATAAAGTCCTCTGGAACGGATTCACATTCAAACAGTCGAACCCTACTGTTTTTTAGCTTCTTCTTCAGGGCTTTTACGACCTCTACTCCGGCGTGATCGTCCATCCTCAGAGGGTTTCCTACGCCGACTATAACAACCCTCTCAACACCAGAGAGCCACGCCTTCAAGGCACTTTCTATATCGGTCCCTATTCTTTTCACTCTCCCTTTTAGGAAGACGTGGATTGGAGAGGGTTGGTCACAGATTCTCTATCAGAGCGTCGAGTTTGACCCTATGCTCATTTAGAAGGAGGCTTTTCGGGTTGACGCCTAAGGCTAAGGCTAGAAGCTCCGAGTAGTGAATTATGGGTATATCGTAATCCTCACCCATGATCCTCTTTATCCTCGACTGATTGATGTCGTACGCAAGGAAGCAGGAGGGGCAGATCGTGACGAGGGCTTGGGCTCCAGCCTCTCTCACGTGGCTGAGCTTATCTCTAACGAGTTGGAGAACCACACCTTCATCTATCCCCGCCACGGGGAAACCGCAACATTCGGTTTCATCAACGTAGTCGACGCACCTCGCCCCGGTAACCTCGATGAGCCTCTTAAGCATTTTTGGGTCTTCGGGGTCGTCGAAGTCGTTGTATTTGGAGGGCCTCAAGACGTGGCATCCGTAATGTTCGGCCACAACCCATCCCTTGAGCGGCCTGCGAATGAGCCCCCTCAAAGCGTCTAGACCAATATCCTCTGCCAAGACCTGGATGAGATGCTTGACATCGGTCGTCCCTTTGAAGCTCATGCCTAACTTCTTCAAGTGTACGTTCATCTCTTCCCTGAGATCCTTATCCTCCTTCAACATCCGGTTGACCTTATTCAACACGCCGTAACAGCCTGAACAGAGCGTCATGATCGGTAGTTCAAGCTGCTCAGCCGTGCAGAGGTTCTGAGCTGCTAAGAGAAGCATCAGCTTGTGGTTGACGTGGTCGACTGGGAGTCCGCAACAACAGAACTCAGGCATCTCGACAAGTTCTATGTTGAGCCTTTCAGCAACCTTCCTAGCGGAGACCTCATAGCTCATAACTCTATGAGGGATGAGGCATCCCAGATAGAACAGGTACCTCCTAGGCTTGGACTCTTCCACCCCGGATACGCCCCAACCATCCACCCTAATCCAACTCAAGCCTCTTAATTTTTCCTCAAGTCCCCATTAATAAGTTTTGATCGTTTATCGTCCATGTTTCTTCAGGATTTCGTCTCTCCCGCGAGTTCTCTGACTTTCTGAAGGTTCTCGACGTCGCTTCTACGTTTATCTATGGGGGTCTCAAGTATGAGCGGTAGCTGGCCAAGCCTGCTTCTCAATATGTTTCTGAATCCCTCTTCACCTATCATTCCCATGCCTATGTGCTCGTGGCGGTCTATCCTAGAGTTCAGCCCTCCTTTAGAGTCGTTTAGGTGGACGAGCTTCAGCCTCTCGAAGCCTATCACCTCGTCAAGCATCTTTATGGTGGACTCTACGCTCTCCATAGTCCTCAGGTCGTATCCAGCTGCGAACCCATGGCAAGTGTCGAAGCAGACGCCAACCCTTTCTGGATAATCCACCCGCTCGATTATGTAGCGTATGTCCTCGAAGGAGCCGCCTATACTATTCTTCGTTCCAGCCGTATTCTCCAGAAGGAGCATAACGTTCCCTTCAACCTCGGAGAGAGCCCGATTCACAGCCTTGATTATCCTTTTAAACCCAATCTCCATCCCGGCGCCTAGATGGCTTCCAAGATGGGTCACGAGGTAGGGAATCTTCAACTCCACACATCTACGGAGCTCCGTAATGAGCGACTCGACGGAGCGTCTGTAAGTCTCGTCCTTTGGAGAAGCCAGATTCGGGAGGTACGGCATATGCCCAAAGACGGGTTCGATCTTGAACTTCTCAACCTTCTCGATGAAGGCTTCAACCTCCTCTCGGGTTAGGTCTCTCGACCTCCAACCTCTCGGGTTCCTAGTGAATATCTGGAAGGTGTTGCATCCCTTCTCCACAGCTCGATCTACCGCCTTATCTATCGAGCCTGAGATCGAGACGTGGAGCCCTAGTTTCAACATCAGCCATCTTTCCTCCGGAACATAAATTGATCAGATTCTAGACTTTAGTATTTCCCTTCTCTAAACCGGTTTCCTTTTCTCTCTGTGCGAAAGAAGGATACTAACAAAATTAACAAGCCGTGAAGCAAAAGATATAAACTCTTAAAGCATCTTTCACAAGTGGAGGTACCCGGAAGGTTGGACTTTTACGAGGTCATCCGAACGAGAAGAAGCGTCCGCTCCTACAAGCCGGACCCCATACCTGATGAGGTTCTGATGAGGGTTCTGGACGCCGCTAGGATAGCTCCTTCAGGCTCAAACAGACAACCTTGGAGGTTCATCATAGTCAAGGACGAGGAGCTCAAGAAGAGGCTTGCCGAGGCCTGTTCCGGCCAGCACTTCATAGCCGAAGCTCCAGTGATCATAGTGGCTTGCGGCCGCAACATCCATTATAATAGGGGAGGATACATGGGCGACATGAGCATGCTCGTCGATGTCTCGATAGCCTTCACCCACCTCATCTTAGCGGCTAGGGCTGAGGGCCTTGGAACCTGCTGGATAGGCTCCTTCGATAACGAAGAGGTTAAGAGGATACTGAACATCCCGGAGGACGTGAACGTCGTCGCGATAACGCCCTTAGGATACCCAAAAAGAGAGGACGCCTTCAGGGAGCCGGGCTCAAGAAAACCCCTAGAAGAGATAATGTCCATCGACAGGTTCTAGAACCATCGCAGAGAACGTTCTATCGACGCCGAAGCGTTCCCAGCGGAGTTAGGCCCTAGACGATCCTCTCCCCTCTTTTCTTGGAGAATCCCCGCTCGAACTGCTCGAGTTAAAAGATATGCCAAACATTTTTACGTGGTTAAACAACCTTATCTGGGTGGAATATGCTTTGTCTAAGATCAGGGTCGCGGTGGCCGGCGTCGGGAACTGCGCATCAGCGCTGATCCAGGGCGTCTATTTCTATAAAGACGCCGGGGAGGACGAGGTTGTTCCAGGGTTGATGCACGTAAACTTTGGAGGATACCACGTACGCGACATAGAGTTCGTGGCCGCCTTCGACGTTAATAGAGAGAAGATAGGTAGAGACCTCAGTGAGGCCATTTACGCTGAGCCGAATTGCTGTGCTCGTTTCGCGGATGTTCCTAACCTAGGCGTTGAGGTTCTGCCCGGACCGATACTGGACGGGGTTGCCCCGCACATGCTCAAACCCTTCAAGGCTTACTCGGCGGACACCATGGAAGCTGTGGATGTCTCGGAGGTTCTGAAGGATGTGGAGGCGGACATGCTCGTGAATTATCTTCCTGTTGGAAGCCATAAGGCGACGCGCTACTACGCTGAAGCCGCTTTGGAGGCGGGATGCGCCTTCGTGAACTGCATACCCGAGTTCATAGCGTCTGACAGCATTTGGGCTGGGAGGTTTGAGGAGAGAGGAATTCCCGTTGCTGGTGACGACATTAAGAGCCAGATCGGTGCAACGATTGTACATCGGAACCTCGTTGATCTCTGCGTTAATAGGGGGATCCTTCTCGAGGAGACCTACCAGCTGAACCTAGGCGGGAACACTGATTTCCTTAACATGATTGTTGAGGAGAGGCTTAAGACGAAGAGGATCAGCAAGACCGAGGCCGTGACGAGCATAGTTCCATATAAGGTTCCAACCCGCATAGGCCCCTCAGATTACGTTCCTTTCCTCAGAGATAGGAAAGTCTGCTACCTTCACATATGTGGAAAGAAGTTCGGAGGCCAGCCGGTTTACATAACCGTCAAACTTGAGGTTGAAGACTCGCCGAACAGCGCGGGGGTGGTTATTGACGTCATAAGGGCGGTTAAGATAGCCCTCGACAGGAAGGTTGGGGGACCTTTAATCAGCATGAGCTCCTACGCCTTCAAGCATCCGCCCGTCCAGGTTCCGGACAGCGAGGCGAGAATCTGGGTCGAAGAGTTCATCTCCGGTAAACGTCCACGATGACCTAAAAGGCACGTTAAACCCGTCTCTTCACTTTTCTCCATCCCACACAACCATTAAAAAAGAGACTTGAGGATGTTCGGGATGGTTCGGCGCAGTTCATCATGACGGCCTTTTGACGGCTAAGTTTATGGCTATCTCAGCTATGTCCGTTCCGTACTCCGCGATCCTCCTTATGCTCTCAAGGATCAGCCTGATACCAACCATGGCTCTCGGCTCAATCTTGAGCTTCAGCAGCTGCTCGATAACCTCTTCTTCGAGGTCTATTACTTGCTTTATCTTTGACATAGACTCCTCGATCAGCTTTGAGTCATACTTGTACAATGCTTTCATGGAGTTTTCGTGGATTTCCTGGGCTAATGAGCTCATGGCGATGAGTGCTTCCGTAGCCTTCCCGTTCATCGGCGTCGTTATCGTCGGGATTATGCTGGCTATTCTCGCGGCGTGATCGGCGCTCCTCTCTACGCTCTTCGCTATTAGTCGGTAACCGAGACAGTCTCTAGGGTTTGAGAGGCCTATCTCCTCGATGAGCACCCTGTTGTAGACAGCTGCCTTCAGCTGCCGAACTATAAAGAAGTATAGTCTGTCAACCTCGTCGTCTCTTCGGATAACCTCCTCAGCCAGAGCCTTATCGTTATTCTTTAAGGCAGATATGGCGTCTTTGAGCATGAACAACATTAATATGTGCATACGATCCAAAGCCCTTCTCAAAGGAAGCTCCACGTGGCCGAGAAGGCACTGGATAACTATCTCGTCGGCGGACTCCTCCATCACCTCGACGCCGATCAGCTTCTGCCTTATAGAGTTCTTGATGAAGTCTCGACCTCTCACATCTCTAAGTTTGATCCTTATGATGTCGTAGCCCACTAGGTAATGGGCGATGAAGTCCCTGATGACTGCCTCCGGACCGGCCTGCGCAGACGCTTCTATAGTCGTCTCTGAAACCTCCTTTGGCTTCAACTCTTCCCTCGGAACGATGAGCAATGACATGTCGGCTTGAGGTATCAATGCCACTTGATCTTTAGGTTTTAACCCAACGGCCCTTACCCACTTCTTAGGGAGCGAGATTATGTAGGTGGAGCCTCCAGTGATCTGAATCTTTCTCAACTCTGCAGGTAAGCTCATGAGGACTCACCACATACATAGATCAAACTATATTCTATAGAACCAACATATACAATTATCTATCCTATAAGATACGTCAAGAAAGTACGTATGTGAATTCCTTAAAAATATTGATGAAATGAACGAGATGAAAGTTGCGTAGAGGTGTTTTTAACTCCATTAAAGATTGAGATGTCACGTAAACTCGGGCTTCCAACATTTTATGTAAATATAGTAGTTGTATTCCTCATGAACTTTTTCTCCACCAGATTCTTTAATCTAAGAAATTTTTGGTGGCTGTGCTGGAAGAACATCTTGTATGCTTGGCAGAAGTAGCTACGATCCAACCCTAGCTGGATCGAATGCTTGAGACAGCCGGCGTTGCAGTACTGGAGCCATCGACAATCCCCACAGTTCTCCGCAAGCTTGCTCTTCATCGTTCTAAACTCGGCTAACCGTCTGCTCATTAGAATCTCCTCCAACGGCTGATCCATCAAGTTTCCCAAGAACCACCTTGGCTCAACGAAGAAGTCGCATACGTAGACGTCGCCGTTGAACTCGACCACGATGTACTTTCCGCACTGCCTGCTGAAGACGCAGGAGGGGGACTCTCCAGTCACGTAGGAGATCAAGATATCATCGAAGTCTCGGACGTAGACCTCTGGGACTCCCGGGGCCGTCCATTCATCGAAGACCTCGCAGAGGAATCTTCCATACTCTTCGGGTGTGATGGAGTATTCCGCTAAGCCTCCGGTTTTTGGATCTTTCTCAACGCATGGTATGAACTGTAGGTATCGGAATCCTTGTCCAGTTAAGAACTGGTAGAGCTCTCGGGGACGCCTGACGTTACGGTTATTCAGCAAGACAAGGATGTTGAATTTGACGTTGAACCTCTTAAGCCATTCTATGCCCCTCATAACAGCTTCGTAGGTGGGATTGCCGAAGCGGTCTTTACGGTAGTAATCATGCATTTCGGGAGGGCCGTCTAGGCTAACGCCTACCAGAAAGTCGTGGCTAGCCAAGAACTTAGCCCATCTCTCATCGATTAACGTCCCGTTGGTCTGGAGGCTGTTGTGAACGATCTGCCCCGGAACCTTGAAGAGCCTCTGATACTCAACGGCCTTCCGGTAGAAGTCTAAACCTATTAACGTCGGCTCCCCTCCCTGCCAGCAGAAGGAGACCTCCTCCGAGAGAGCCATCGACTGGGCGATCAGCTCCCGGAGAACCTTAAGGCTCATCCTGTGAACGCGGGTCTCGGGATAAAGCTCCGCGGCTTTAGATGAATAGAAGCAGTAATCGCACCTGAGGTTACAGTCTGAGGAGACAGGCTTGACGAGGACGCTTATAATGTTAGGAATCTGACCCACCATAGATTCTCCAATACTTTTCCTTTATCCCAGTCAGACCTATTAACATCAAGAAGAAAAGCCTAATTTATGATTTTCTTCTTACCTTGCTATTCTTACTAAACGAACTTGCCCGTTATGGTCCGGAGGCTCCGTTCCGTCGTCTATCCTTCCGTCCCTCGAAGGATCGGTGTACCTCGCGAACCAAGATTCCATCTCCGCCTTGAGCTCCTCGATCCTTCCCCTCTGGAACGGGTCGTTGATTAGGTTCTGCCTCTCATCCGGGTCAGCGGCTAGATCATATAGCTCGTTAGGGCCATCCGGATACCGATGGATATACTTCCACCTCCGCGTCCTGATCATGCGTACGGGACCATACTCATCAAATATAACGATGTTCTCCCGTCCCTTCACAGGTTGATCAAGCAGTAGCGGCAGGAAACTTGAGCCTGGAAGATTCCCTCCCTCAGGAACCGGGAGACCAAGATACTCAAGGAGGGTCGGCATAAAATCGTAGGCGCTAACCATTTCATCCTGAATTTTTCCTTGAGGAATTCGTCCCGGATGGCTGAATATGCACGGAACCCTTATAGAGTTCTCGTACATGTTCCTCGGCCATGTTGCGTTTCCCTTCCCCCATATACCGTGATGCCCGCAGCTGAACCCGTTGTCGCTCATGAAGACTATCAGGGTTCTGTTCCGGAGGCCCAACTCTTCTAGGTGATCGAGGATTCTCCCCACATCCATGTCCATAGCCGTCACCGCCGCGAAGTATCCCTTGAGGCACTCTCGGTTGCCGAAGCAGTGCAGGTTATGCTTCGTCCATGGATGGGGCTCCTCCTGTGGACAAGTCTCGAATCGGCAGTTGTCGTATGAATCCACGATCTCCTTGGGATGGTTGTTTATCCATGGGCTGTGGGGAGCCGTGTAATGGACGCTCAGGTAGAAGGGTTCGTCCATGTGAAGATCGATGAACTTCAACGCCTCATCTGTGATTAGGTTGGTCACGTAGCCCGGCTCATTCACAAGCTTGCCCTCACGCACCATCGGGGCGTTATAGTAGGGCCCTCCTCCTTTCTGGTGTACATACCAGTAGTTAAAGCTGAACTGTGGATGCTGGCTGTCTCCCAGATGCCATTTCCCGCTAATCCCGCAAACGTACCCGTGCTTAGCCATAACGTCGGTATAGGAGGTCTCCCCCTCCATGTACCTTATGGCATTCGGTCCTACGTTTCCTCCACGTATCCAGTCGTGAACCCCGTGTTGGGAGGGAATTCGGCCGGTGAAGAGTGTAGCTCGGCTCGGTGAACATACGGGAGTCGCTACAAAGAAGTTCTTGAAGAGCATTCCTGTCTTAGCCAACTCATCGATGTTCGGCGTTCGAATCTCATGGTTCCCGTAGCATCCTGCGGCCCAGACACCTTGGTCATCCGTCAGTATAAAGACTACGTTTATGTAGGATGACTTGTCATGAACGGTCGTCTCAGGCATAGATTCCATCCTCAATCTGGTCAACCGCAATCCTCATTTCATAAACATGTTCTACTAGCGTATTTTAGGTTTCTTTGCTCTGTAATTATGTAGAGTTTTGGACGTTGCTTCCCTAGCATCAGTTCTCAACTGGCCGCCTCAGTACCAGCCTAGGGTTCCCTCCCGCTTAGCCCTCGCCACGCCCCACCTGAATATCTTGTAGCCTAAGGGGAGAAGTATGACGGCGAAAAGTGAACCCTTCAGAAATTCAAGCTGCGTATGCGGGTCGAGGAGGGATGGGTTTGTTAGCATGGAGAGCCTGCAGAGGTGGTAGACCCACGTCTGGGGGAGGAGCCAAGAGACGATCGAGGCTCCGGGGAAGAAGATCGTGTCCAAATAGACTACTGGGAAGGCTATCCCGGAGAAGAGGTTCTGGAGGATGTTTATCGCCCAAGTGACGGGGTCCTCCGACTTCGTTACGATCCTCAAACCGGTGGAGATCATGGCCAACCCCACGAGTATAGCGGCGGAGAGTATGAAAGCTATTATCGTACACGGCACGTTCAGGTTCAGCCTCACATTGAACAAGTAGGTGCCGATGAGGAGGTACGGGATGAATGTGAGCACGGAGAGGATGTATCTCCACATGACATTACCGATCACGAAGACGGGTGTGCTCACACCGGTCATGAGGATGGTCTCGAGGGTCCAAGGGTTCAGCTGCCTCTGCACCCCCTGAACTAGGGGCATTATGAGGTTTCCTATGGCGATCCCAACCACGAGGAAGGAGATGTAGTCGCTTCCATACATCTCGTTTACCGGTCTCTGCACGTAGGTGGCGCTCACCCCCCATGCGAAGACCCCTATGAAGATGTTGATGAGCTGGGTGACCATGGCTGTCTTGTATGTTGTCCAAGTGTAGAAGTCCCGCTTGGTGAACGCGGCGATCTGCCTTAACGCTATCGGAATCTCCATCCTCTACGACCTCTCGGCATCTCCGGCCATCCGGGACGACGACCCGTGATGGCTATAAACGCGTCCTCTAGGGTTGGCTCCGCAGTGTTCACAGCCATTATCTTCAAGCCGTTCCTTATAATGGGTTCTAGGACGCTCGACAGGTCTAAGTTCTTGTTCACGCGGAGGGACACCCCGTGGAAATTCATGTTGGGGGAGACATCAGGGGTTACGCCGTAGACGCCTGGAATCCCCTGCAGCTCATCCACGATCTTCTCAGCTTTCTCGTTGAAGACAGCGCCGTGGAAGGTTATATTGATCAACTTTTCATCGAGCATCTTATAGCGGATGTTATCAGGGGTATCGCATGCAACGATCTTCCCATGGTCGAGGATTGCCACTCGGTCACACATCTCCTGCGCCTCGTACAGGTTATGGGTGCTGAGAAAGATCGTCTTTCCCTCGTCCTTCGCCAGCTTCTCACGTAGAAGGCTTCGAAAACTCGCCGCGGAGGCGGGGTCCAACCCTACGGTCGGCTCGTCGAAGAGCAGTATGGGGGTGTCCCGGAGCAGGGCTCTGCAGAGAAGCATCTTCCGTTGCATCCCGGTTGAGTACATCTGGTACCAGTCGTCCGCCCGGTCCTTAAGCCCCGTAAACTCTAAAAGGTAGTCGATCCTCCTCTTGGCTTCGTCCTTCTTTAAGCCGTACAAGAGAGCGTAGAACTCTAGGTTCTGCCTGCCGGTTAGTCTCCAGCTGAACCCTCTACTTCCAGGGAGGACAACCTGAACGCTCTTTACAACTTTGTCAGGCTCTTTCTGGACGTCGAAGCCGTTGACGTAGGCTTCCCCCTCATCCTGCAAGACCAATGTGCAAAGTATCTTTATCAGGGTCGTTTTTCCAGCGCCGTTTGGGCCCAGTATGCCGAATGTTTCCCCCCTCTTTACCTTCAAGTTTACCCCGCGTAAAGCCGTTATGAATGGGCCTCTCCTCCTCTTGAAGATTTCCAGTAAGCCGCTGAAGTGCGGAGGGTGAGGCCCATAAGGCCTTATCATAGTCTTTGTTCTTGTAGGATACCTCTTGACAAGCTCTATAGTCTCTATTGCGTAGTCCGAGACCCTTCACCTCCCTCAGGGATAATCTCTTCTTTACATAATGCGCTGAGATGTTCCGTTGCACTTTCTAGAATCTTGATGAGCCTCTTGCTCTTCTCCCGGTTTCCCGCGATCTTCAGGTACGTATCTTCCACTTGGTGGATTAGGGATGCAAGGCTCTTGTAAAGGTCTTCCGGCATGTTCTGATGGAGTCTCCAGTATATCTTCATTAACATCCTTAACTGCTTCTTAAGGTGTTCATCGAGTCGCCTATATCCCTCGAGGCTTTTGATCCCACGTTCTGTTATGGTGTACCTCTTCAATCTAGGGTATTCGCCTTGGAGGGGTTTGATGAGTCCTTCCTTCTCTAGGTCTGATAGCATTGGGTACATGCTTCCGGGACTCGGCTTCCAGCCGGTGTACCCTTTTATCTCGTCTGTGAGCTCGGAGCCTGCCATGGGTCTCCTCCTCAGTATTAGGAGGGTTAAGTAGCGTAGTATGCCTCTTGGAGGCCCCATCCTATGCTCTGGTGGGGGATGGGGAGGATGCAGAAGTGGATGTTCCTCATGAGGCCTCATTGGGCTTCGCCTATATCGAATCCGATATGAAGTTGAGGCCCAATAAATATAAACGTTATCCGCCTCACGAATCTTTCATGACAACAAAACCCTAATTTACCAATGAAGTAGAGAACTCTACTTTATGTCAAAGAAGGAATCTTAGAGGGCGTGCACTAAAATTCAATTTCATGGGATGCCTGTGCCTTTTTTGGGTAAATGTGCCTCAATGTTTTCTACGTTTGTATCTTGTGAATCCGCAGTGGCCGCATGCGTATCGGTCTCCGTGGTCGGCCATGAAGTATCCTGGACCGCATCGGTCGCAGAATGGGAGCCTCCTCTCAATCTTGTCCCCTTTGATTATGTAGTATCTTGAGACCCTTGCCAGCTCCTTCTCCTTCTTTTTCTTCTCCTTTTTCGGCATCCCTTACTCTCCTTCTCCACCCTTCTCTTTGGGCCTGTTCCTCAGAATTATATGTTTCGGTTCCACCTTAACGGCGTTCTCCGCTGAGTCGTAGATGTTAGCCTCGCCGAGAGTGACCATCGTGCCCGTCTTCGTTTCGAGGCGCCTGATGTAAACCCTCTCGAGGTCCACTCCCAAAGTGTTAGCCATGGCCTCCCTCACTTTGAGGCGGGGAGGAGTCCCCTCTCCCTCATGAGATATCTTGAAGGTTACCTCCTCCCTCCCCAAGAGGTTGTTCCGCTTCTGGGAGATTATCTCGATCTTCATCAGCAATCCTCCGCTAGATTCAGACCTTTAGGTAAGCCCCCTACTTTAGTCTTTCTTCTCCTCCATCTCCTCTATTATGCGGCGCGCCATCTCCTTGGCTTCATCCGTGACTCTGACTAAGACTATGCCTTCACGGGGTTGCCCGTAAACCACGAAGGAGCCGGGTGGAGCGTTCAAGATCGCAGGGAGGGTTAGGAGGTCCTCCTCCCCGTCCACCAGAACCTTGACCCTCCCATCCATCTTAAAGGCTTCCCTGACCCCGGAGAACGCGTCTTCGGTTATCCTTCCCGCAGGGTTCCTCACTCTCAATACGTGGTCCACGTCTACGCGGATGGGGGTTACGGGTTTCCGCATAATCTTGCCGTCAACTATCAAGACTCGCGGGACGATCCCTCTCTCGATCATGCTCTTTGAGACCTCGTCGCCAACGGAGACGAGTTCTGTAGGACACTCATCATCCATGATCTCCTTGAGCCTCCTAACCGTCTGGTCTGGATGGCCCCGAATTAACATTCCCAAGGGGGACTTCAGCCTCTTTCTGAGGTTTGGCGTCAACACGCGGATTGGGGTCACCTTCCTGTCGGGGGAGGGGTTCACCGGACGCGGATGGCGTATCTGCCCTTCTCTTTGATGTTCATAACCTTCGCTATAGCCGAGTTCTCAGGGTCGATTATGATCACTAACCCGCTGAAGTCGTCGCTTATATTCTTCGACTTGCAGTATGGGCATGATGATCCGTGGAATATGCGGTGGCACTCTCTACAGGCTCTCTCACTCATCTCTCATGCCTCTGGGTTCTTGGATTCAGGCTTCTCCTCCACCACTTCTCCCCTAGCCTTCTTGACATCAGCCTCGATCCATTCAAGTTTACCTAGGAACGGCTGTCTGGCTGTTACCCCTATCTTCCCAGAGCTCCCGTGACCTATCGACGCGGCTATTATGCGGACTCTCATCCGGTCCCCGTTCGAAACGCTTCGTTTCGTCTCTTTTCCCATGAGGACTCCCTGCTTCTCGTTGTAGGTGATGAAGTCGTCCATGAGTTGCGAGACGTGAAGTAGAGCATCGATCGGCCCGATCCTTATGAAGGCTCCGAAGTCGGCTATCTCGACGACCTCCCCCTCAACTATCTCCTGAATCTTCGGCTGGAAGGTTAGGAGACTGAATACGACCTTGTGATGGGTCGCCCCGTCGCCGGGTAGAATCTTCCCCACCGGCGAGACCTTGAGGTCGATCACGGCGATCACGTATCCTATCTCCTCGTCAACTATGCCCTCATACTTCATCTTGAGCTGCTCGTAACCGACCTCTTCCAGAGGCCTGCCGAAGTCTCCTGGGGGTATCCGGATTGTGTCCTCCAACCTGACAATGTTAAACATGAAGTCTCAACCCTTCAATAACGGTCTTCGCCAGTATCCTACGCTTCTTGGAGGTTTAAATACTTTCTGAGAGCATCAATTATTTTAGGGTTATGGAGAAACTATTGGATGTGCGGCCTCCTGTCGATTACCTCCCAGACTCCAGGCCCCGTCCCGATAAGGGTTACCGGGACGGATATCTCCCTCTCGATCTTCTCTATGAACTCTTTAGCCTCCTCCGGGAGATCATCGTAGGACCTTGCACCTTTACACTCGGGGAAGAGGACGTCCATCTTGGTGACGGCTGCTTGGGTTGCACTATTCAGCATAACGGCTCTCTTGGCAAGCTCGAAGTTGAAGGGTGCGGCTCTCCTTTTCCTCCCAGTGACCGCCGCTATCTCGGCCCATCCCCTCTTCTCGGCTTCCTCCCAAGAGATTTCGCCTGGGAGGGGCCCTCCACCCACACGGGTTGTGAAGGCTTTCAGCACGAGTAGGACCTCGTCCACCTTTTTGGGGCCAACCCCCACGTCTGAGCATGCGGCCGACGCGGTTACATCCTTGGAGGTGCAGTATGGGTATGTCCCATGAAAGAGTGAGAGGAAGGTTCCTTGGGTTCCTTCGATTATAACTGTCTCGCCCCTATCGATGGCTTGGTTAACCTCGAGTGGGACATCCGTTAGGAACCTCTCCAGCTCGGGTATGTCCCTCGCCAACTTGACCTTCCTCAAGGCTCTCTCGGCGTTGCAGGGTCCGGTTCCAGTCCCTGTCGTCTTGATCTCTGAGGCTAGGTGCCCTTTGCGGTCAGCCTCGATGTGCCTCGGCTCGATTATGGCGCATTGGGGGTCGACTCCAACCCTGTCCCAGGAGTTTGTGAGCTCGACCTCTTTCAGGAGGACCTCTGGGTTGACGAGGACTCCGGGCCCTATGAGGAGGCGGCACTTCTCGTAGACGAAGGCGCTTGGAAGCATCCTCATCTTGTAGGTTCTGCCTTGGTAGACGACTGTGTGGCCGGCGTTCGGTCCGACGCCAGCCCTAACTGTTACGTCAACCTTATCTTTCAAGGCTAGATAGGAGATTATCTTGCCTTTACCCGTGTCTCCGAAGAATCCGCAGACGACTACGGTGCACGTCATCTCAAAATCATCCCCTCACCTTCATGTCAGAGAGGCGTATCACATTCTTAAATCTTGTTGTTTTTGGAGCTTCCGGCATCCAAAGGGGGTAGTCCCTCTATATTTTTCCTTCCTTTACGGCTTCAAGTAGATGTTGAAAGTCTTGTGTGGAGAAGGTTATTAACTGTTGTGAAGTTTAAGTCCTGTCATGAGATTTGTTGACGTTCTCTTTCTATGAATATCCTCCTCATCTTCTTTATGTCGGTTAATCTCTCTCCTTCTTTTATGTCGAGCTCCGCGCGGAGCCTCTGGACGATCACGCTCTCCAGCACTGAAGACGATCCCCCCAAAACCTTCTTAAGGAACTCGGCGAAGAGCTCAGGGTTCTCCGGAGTTTCCTCCCACCTCAAATTGTAGCGCCGTTCCATATGTTTGAGGAGAACCCCGACCGCCTGTTTACCAAAAACCTCTTCTAAGACTTCTCTCAATATCTTGAGGAAAATTCGATTATAGTGGGCTGCACTATTTTCACCTTTACTCAAAGAAATCAGCCCCAACTAATTAGAATCGTTTAATATTGTTTAAAAATGCTGTAACCGAGAATGTAAAGGATAAGTTACATGGATATTAGAGTCTAGGGCCTCAAGGAAAAAGTAGATGTCCCTTGGGGTGTCTGCCTCCCTATCGAAGGTGATAAAAGCGTTTAGGGTGTTATTGTTGGTGTGTAGTGGTCAGGTGAGAAGAGGCGGGTTCATGATCTGGTTCAATCTCAGAGAGCCTATTAACGGAGAGGTTGAGAACTTCACAAAAGCAACTGGTGATGGAAGGGTTTCGAAGGCGTCTCGGAACGTGGCGGTGGCGTTAGAGCTGCATGGAGACATGGAGGGGAGCTGATGGCGCCTTTAAAGGTTGAGTGGGATGGTGGGGTCTCAGTCAGCTACGGCGGCACAACCGTGATCTTTGATCCCCAGAAGAGTATCCGCTCTCCATCTAAGGTCTTCGTCACCCACGCCCATTTGGACCACGCAGGCGCTTCAAGCCGTTTAAACTCCGAGAAGTACTCGACGAAGGAGACCATAGACCTGTTGGAGGCCTACCGGAGGAGAACCGGTTGGTGGAGGCCCATCTCCTACCGCGAAACCGTCAAGGTGGGCGACTTGGAAGTGAAGGCTCACAACGCTGGGCACGTCCTCGGCTCCTCCCTTTACGAGGTTATCTCGCCTGAAGGAACCGTAGTATACACCGGAGACTTCCAATTCAGGGACACGTTCACCCTTGAGGCAGCTGAGGCCGTTCCCTGCGACATCCTCGTCTTGGAGGCTACGTTCGGTTCGCCTTCCTTCATCTTCCCGGAGAGGGAGAAGGTGGCCTCCGAGATGGTTCGGTGGGCCCTCGATCTGCTGAGGCGCGGGAAGACCCCGATGTTTAGAGCGGACTCTCTAGGGAACGCCCAAGAGATAATAAAGGCCTTCAACATGTTGACAGAGGTTCCCGTAATTGTTCATCCAAGTATAGCGAAGATAAGTAAAGTTTACCGGACTTACGGATGTCGTTTAGAGTTCTTAAGCCTGAACAGTGAGATCGTCGATGAAGCGCTCTCATCTTCGGACGGGGTTCTCGTGGTCCCAAAGAACGTCAAGTTTGGAGATCCATCAAGGTTCGAGACTGCCCTCGTCTCAGGCTGGGCCCTCTGGTTCAGGGGTAGGGGTGGAGCTTCTTTCGCCCTGAGCGATCACGCTGACTTTCAGCAGCTGATGGAGTTCGTTGAAAGTTGTAAGCCGAGGGTGGTTCTAACTTGTTTCAGCGAGAGGTTCGAGAAGACATTAGCCGCCCACATAGCTAGAAAGTTCAGGATCGAGGCTAGGCCTCTCAAGCTGATAAGGAACGAGATATACGTGAATTCTAGGCCTTCTTACCTGAAGGAGGCGGGGCATAAGGCGCGGTAGGGGGCTGAAGCCACGTTATAATTTGTGGCCGTGTTTTCCGACGAGTGGAACGAAGGCTACTCCCCCCAAGTCTTCCTCCAAAGTTTCATCGTTAACCTTAGTTATGCGGAGTAAAGTCTGGAAGAACCCTACAGCCCCGACAGGTATGACCATTATTCCCCCCGTTTTCAACTGTTGTTTCAAGGTGGGGGGCACGTAGGGTGCCGCCGCGGTTACGAGTATGCGGTCGTATGGGGCTTGGGGCGGGTAGCCTTCCGAGCCGTCTCCACAGATCACGGTAACGCGGTCGCCGTATCCAGCCTTTTCAACGTTCCTCTTTGCGAACTCGGCTAAGCGCGGAATTATCTCAATCGTGTAGACGTGGCCCCACTTCTCCCTTGGAATGTTGCTTGGAGCAACTATCTCCGCTACGGTTGAGGCGTGCCAGCCCGAGCCGGCTCCCACCTCCAGAACCTTGTGACCCACCTGTAACTTGAGGGCCTCGTTCATTATGGAGACCATGTCTCGCCCGGCTAACCTCGGAGGCATTTTCGCCTCCGGGTCAGCCGTGTGGCGCGGAGACAGTCTGGCCCTCACCTATAGGCAGAGGTGAGTCTATCGATGCGTACGGCTTCTTGTCCTCGGGAAGGAAGAGGTATCTTGGAACCTTCCTGAGCGCTCTGATCACGTTCGGCGACTTGAGCACTCCCATCGTGATCAAGCTATCGATGAGACGTTCCCACGACTTCTCCAAGCATGTTCCCCCAACATACTGAAGGGGTCGTTCGAGACTTAAACCTTCTGGAACATGTGTGTTAGGGTCTACCTTAACTTCACGCCGCAGTTGGGGCAGAACTCAGCGTCCTGTGGAACCTCAAAGCCGCATTGGGGACAGTAGGTTCTCCGGGGGGCATCCTCCGCCCGTTCGCTTTCGGACTTGACGGGCTTCACTTCCTCTATAGTGTAGATTCCTTTGCTCTCCTCCTCTCTCGGCTTTACCTTCCTCAGAGCGTAGTAGGGGAGAAGTACAAGGCGTATGAGGAGCCAGATAGCTGTTAGGGCCGATGTGAAGATCAAAGCCGCTATTAGGAGGAGTAAAAACCCTGCGATTATGAAGGGTAGATGCTTAAGGATTATGTATGTTACGCCGAGCGCGGCTAGGACGGAGACGAGGAAAAAGAGGAGCGTTTTCTTGTTATTCTCCTTCTTTGCCCCCGTCGCTCTCACCTGCCGATCTTGAATCCGCCGATGTCGATGGAGAAGCCGCCTTTCTCCCCGCCGCCGCTACTTAGGTACTTACCTATCTCCCTAGCCAACTCCCTGACGGGCATGCTCTGCAACCAGACCTTCCCGGGACCCGTAAGTTCAACTAGGAAGAGGCTCTCACCCCCGAAGAGGATGTTCCTAACGCCCCTCACCCGCTTGATGTCGTAAGTGACCGAAGGCTGGAACATGCCTACGCAGCTCGTGTCCACTAGCAGGCGTTGCCCCTCCTTCAAGTCGTACTCTATGATCTCGCCGCCGATATTGGCGAAGAAGATTCCCGGACCGGTTAAGCGTTGCAGGAAGAGGCCTTCGCCCCCGAAGAGGCCTGCGCCGAGACGCCTCACGAAGGCAGCCTCGATCTTGACGCCTTCCTCAGCCGCCAGAAAGGCGTCCCTCTGGCAGAGCATAGACTCCCCTTGGCCCAGCTCTACTGGAATGATCTTTCCGGGAGACTCGGCCGCGAAGCCCACTATCCCTGGACCCTTAACCGGGCTGAAGTGCACCATAAAGAAGGATTCCCCCGCGATCTTCCTCTTCAACCCCCCTAGAAAGCCTCCTCTAACCTTGGTCTCCATCTTGACGTTGTCGCTCATGAAGAGGAGTCTACCCGACTCGGCGACGACGACCTCGCCTGGCTCCAGCTCGAGAACGAGATGTTGCATGACGGACCCAAGAATCTTATACCTCATATCAGTACTCCCTCAACCATAATAACTTTCACAAAAACTATAAAGAGATTTTCATCTTCCCGTAAAAGGAAAATCATGAAACACAAGCAAGCCGTCGAAATGAAAGATTTAAGTCTGAGCTTCACTCAAATTTTAATGTGGGCCCGTGGCCTAGCCAGGATAGGGCATCGGCCTCCTAAGCCGAGGGTCCCCGGTTCAAATCCGGGCGGGCCCGCCAAAAACAGAAACCGAGTTTCTACACTTTCCCTTGAAAGTTTATTGAAAATAGGTTTGATTCGTGCGGGCTCAATTTTGTAGAGTAGGCGGTACTGACGTTCTGATTGACGGTTTCTGGACGGGTTTTGAGCGCCTATGCATCTGGCTTGACTGAGGGTTTAAGATGGGCGCGAAGTTTTCAGCCTCACATTTTCAGGAGCCTCATCATGTTTCTCAGCCTTCAATATCGCGTTCAGTAGGTTCCTGTATATCTTCATGTCTGAGACGTTTACGACGGGTATCTGCGCTCCCTTCCCGACCTCCAAGATTCTAGAGTAGTTTGGGAAGGCCGCGTAGCAGACTTGGCTTATGTAAAACTCTCTTTCCTCAACCTCGTACTCAAACGACTTCTCGTAGACCTCCACGCAGAGGAGGTAGCCGTCAACCCAGAAGAGGCGGTTGGCACCGTAGGTTATGGCGCACCACCCTATGTTGTTCGGGGACCTTCTATCCACACCGAGGACTATTATTCTCCTCGTCGGGCTGATCTCAACCTCCAAGAGAGCCACCACCTACAAGTGAAGGAGAAGGCATGTTAAGTCTTTCTTTCAAGACTGGTATATTTTTGTGTAGGTTAAGTAAAGGCTGAGGGTCGGGGAAACCCGGTTTCAAAGACCCGTTGCATTTAAGTATCCGTGACGCTTCCATCTTTATATTAAGGTTCAGGGGGTGCGTTGGGCTCGGGAAGGTTCTAGTTGCAGCTGCATGGCCGTACATCAATTATGTTCCTCACCTCGGAACCCTACTGCCCCTCCTCTCAGCCGATGTTGTAGCCCGGTACTACCGGCTCAAGGGGGACGATGTGGTCTTCGTAAGCGGCTCTGACGAGCATGGGACACCGATTGAGGTTGAGGCCATAAGGCGGGGGATACACCCAAAAGAGCTCGCGGACAGAAACCACAAGATCGTATCAGACCTGCTTGAGAGATACGGAATCTCACTGGACAACTACACGCGCACCGAAAGTCCCCTACATAAGGAGTTCGTGAGAAAGCATCACCTCAAAATCTACAAGAACGGTTACATATTCACCAAAGAGACGGAGCTTCCCTACTGCCCAAAATGCAAACGGTTCCTACCTGACAGGTTCGTCGAGGGAACATGCCCCTACTGCGGCTACGGAGAGGCGAGGGGAGACCAATGCGACAGATGCGGGAGACTGCTGGACCCAACGAAGCTGGTGAACCCTCACTGCACGATCTGCAGGACCAAACCGGTAATCCGCAGAGTGAAACACTGGTACTTCGACATGCCCAAGTTCACCGACCAGCTCCTAGACTACATCAAATCGAATAAGCAGCTGCCGGATAACGCTAGGAACTTCAGCCTGAAACTTCTCCAGGAAGGTTTGAAGCCGAGGCCCATAACCCGTGATACTAAATGGGGGATTCCGGCGCCTTTCGAAGGGGCGGAGGACAAGACCATATACGGTTGGTTCGAGAACGTATTGGGATACGTCTCGGCGACGATCGAGTACTTCAAGAGGAGGGGTGAGCCTGAGAGGTGGAGAGAGTTCTGGTTCCACAGAGAAGCAAAAAGCCTCTTCTTCATAGGGAAGGACAATATCCCCTTCCACACGCTCATACTTCCAGCCCTACTCCTCGCCACGCATGAAGGCTACAACCTGCCTTGGAACGTGATCGCCAACGAGTTCCTGATGTTCCAAGGGCAGAAGTTCTCTAAGAGCAGGAGGGTGGGCGTATGGATCGACGAGGCCTTGAGGCTCTACCCAGCCGACTACTGGAGGTACACCCTCATCTCGATAAGACCGGAAACAAAGGACACAAACTTCACTTGGAAGGTCTTCATCGAGAAGGTTAACTCAGACCTCAACGACACCCTGGGAAACTTCATCCACAGAACATTCAAGTTCATAAACAGGTACTTCGGGAGCGTCGTTCCCGAACCGAAAAACCTCGACGAAGTCGACGAAGCCACGTTGAACGCTGTAAGGGAGAAGGTCGACGAGGTAGCGCGTAGATTGGAGGCCTTCCACCTTCAGGCAGCTGCACGAGAGTTCCTAGAGATAAGCCACATAGGGAACAGATACCTAAACGAGAAGAAACCATGGAAAAGCATAAAGGAGAAGCCTCAAGAGGCAGCTAACACCCTCTACGTCGCAGTACAGATAGTCAAGGCCCTAGCCGTCACCATGCATCCCTTCATACCCTTCACGGCAGAGAAGCTCTGGAACCTCCTAAACCTGCCGGACAAGAATTATAAAGGCAGATGGGCGGAGGCGAAGAAACCCATACCGCCCGGACACAGAATAAAGAGGGCTGAACCCCTCTTCAAGAAGGTAGAGGAGTCCGAAGAAGGCCTCCAGAGGATGCTGGAGAACGTGAGGTCAGCTAAGGCCCCCGTAACCCCGACGATAACGATCGAGGAGTTCTCTAGGGTCGACCTCAGGATTGGAAGGATCGTGAAGGCTGAGCCGATACCGAAGTCTAGAAACCTGCTGAAGCTCATGATTGACCTCGGAGACTATGGGCTTAAACAGGCTATAGCCGGGGTCGCGGAACATTACAAGCCCGAAGACCTCGAGGGGAAGCTGATAGCCGTAGTAGCCAACCTGGCCCCCAAGACCATAATGGGTTTAAGGTCGGAGGTTATGATCTTAGCGGCTCAAGACGGGAAGGTCCTCGCGGTCATCCAGCCTGATAGAAGGGTTGAACCCGGGAGCAGAATAACCTGAAGTGAGGGCGTTGCGTCCCCTCAAGATAGACCTCCACGTCCACACCCGTTTTTCTAGGGACTCAAAGACCACGCTTGAAGACGTTATCCTGTATGCAAAGATGAGGAAGCTGGACGGCGTAGCCATAACAGACCATGACACGGTTGAGGGCGCGGAGGCCCTCTCCCGAGAGGACACCGGGCTGATTATTATTCCGGGAATCGAGGTCTCCACGAGGAGGGGCCACATACTGGGATTAAACGTTACCACACCGATCCCCAAAGGGCTGGAACCAGCTGAAGCCGTAGATAGGATTCATGAAGCCGGAGGAATATCCGTCGCCGCCCATCCCTTAGCCGTATACAAAGGAGGGTTAAGTATGCGGTCTCTATCGGCCCTCAAGCTGGACGCCGTCGAGGTTGTGAACTCCTCGGTCTTCCCCTTCTCCCTCCTAACGTTTCTGAGCGAGAGGCTCTCTTGGAAGCTGGGTCTCCCTCAGACGGGTGGAAGCGACTCTCACGTCCCAGAGACCATAGGCCTCGCCTACACGATCATCTACGCCGAACCCGACGTCGACGACATAATTGAGAGCATCCGGAAAGGCGCAACAGTCCCAGAAGGAGAGCCCATACCTTTCAGGTTGAGGCTGAAAAAATTAAGGGAGGGTTGAGGGTTCAGAAGGGCTCTAGCTGGTAGAGTCCCAGATCGATGTTGAGGGGCTTCTCAGGTTCACCGTGATGGTCGAGGTCGTAGAGGTTGGGCGCTATGGAGCCGAAGCCGCTCAGTAGGTAAGGCGACTTAACGCCTGTCATGACGAGGGTCACCCTGAGAACTCCGGAGAGGCGGGGGTTAACCCTAGCACCCCATATGACCATGGCGTCGTTGTTCATCATTTCCGTCACGATCTCCCCAACGCGGTTGGCCTCTTCTATGCTCATCTGGGAGTCTCCGGCGATGTGGATTAGGGCTCCCGTAGCCCCGGAGTAGTCCACGTCGAGGAGGGGCATCCTCAGAGCGTTCTTAACGGACTCTTCAGCCCTGTTGGGGGCGTCCGACTCGCCTACGCCAACTATGGCGACCCCTCCCCTCTTGATTATCGTTCTGAAGTCGGCGAAGTCTAGGTTGATGAGGCTCGGCATCGAGATCGTCTCGGAGATTCCCTTAACCATGTTGGCTAAGACGCGGTCTCCAACCTTGAAGGCCTCGTTTATTGGGAGTTGCGGGACGAGCTCCATCAGCTTATTGTTGTCTACAACTATAACGGTGTCGCATTCCCTCCTCATGGCCGTTAATCCCTGAGCGGCGTAGGCGATGCGTCCCTTCTCGATCCTGAAGGGGGTTGTGACAACCCCGACCACTATAGCCCCGTTCTCCCTAGCGATCTCGGCTACTACAGGAGCGGCGCCCGTTCCGGTTCCGCCTCCAAGCCCAGCCGTTATGAACGCTATATCGACGTCCGTGAGGAGGTTCTCAACTATCGGCCTAGACTCCTCGATGGCTTCCCTCCCAACTTTAGGGTCTCCGCCTGCCCCCAGCCCCCTCGTAACCTTCTCTCCGATCAGTATCTTCTGGTGGGCGTGGGTCACGCTTAGATGTTGCATGTCGGTGTTGATGGCCACGCACTCCGCACCCTGTATCCCTGACTCCATGAGGCGGCTGATAGTGTTGTTCCCTGCACCCCCGACGCCTATAACCATTATCCTGCAGAAGCCGGGTTCCCTCAGCCCTTTCTCAACGGCCTCGTGCCACATGTACTGGAACGCTTTATCGAGAAGCTTCGCCATGGCTCTTCCTCCTCAACTCTAGGTTTATAAGGTCCCGGATCGCCGCGCGGATAGCCTCGGCTCTGTGAGGGTAATACTTCTCGTCGACGAGTTTATCCAACGCTTTGATGTATGGTTCTGGGAGATATATCGTTATGAGCTTCATATACTCACCGGAAAAGAAATTTCATTTACATGCATAAATCTCAACATAATATACTGTAAATATGCTTTAAATATGCTGGGGGCTTCATTTAAAAACGTCCGAAGAGTCTTTTGAGGGTTTTCATGATAAAAAGGGGTGGCGGAGGCCGCGTATTTTCTCTCAAGAGTTAAAGTCTGACTTTAAATTATTCGCGGATCCCTTCAACTGCGTAGTTTTTGAGTAAAAAATTTACTCCAGAACCATCCTATTTTTGCCAAGAATAAATAAAGTGTTAGAGGGCTCTAAATATTGAGTGAGCAGGCAGCGAAGCCCTGTGGAAAGAGGGTCTACTTCGAGAGTTACGGTTGTGCATCGAACAGGTTTGACCTTGAGGTTATGCTCGCCCTCCTCCTCGAAGCGGGCTTCGTTGTGACGGATGATGCTGAGGCAGCTGACATTCTTCTAATCAACACATGCGCCGTTAAGACCCCAACGGAGAGCAGGATGCTCGAGAGGATAAGGAAGCTGAGCCTCCTCGGGAAGCCTCTCATAATCGCGGGATGCCTACCCAAGATAAACCTTCCGGCAGTCAGGAAGGTTACTAAGGGAAGAGCCGTTATGCTCGACCCCTACAGCGTACACCGCATCTTAGAAGCCGTCGAACACGCCGAGACCCATAAAGGAGAAAGAATAATCTTCTCAGAGAAGCCAACCGTTAAACTTGCTCAACCTAAGATAAGAACCAACAAGATCGTCGAGATCGTCCAGATAGCTGAAGGGTGCACCGGGGCGTGCGCCTACTGTTGCGTTAGGTTCGCCCGGGGTAAGCTCTTCTCGTACCCTAAGAGCCTAATCTTGGAGAGGATTAAAAGGGCCGTTTCCGAGGGCGTTAGGGAGGTCTGGATAACGTCCCAGGATAGCGGCGCCTACGGGATGGACATCGGGACGAACCTAGCTGAGCTCCTCAGGGAGATCGTCGAGATCGATGGGGAGTTCTTCGTCAGGGTTGGGATGATGAACCCGAAGAACGCGATGAGGATTCTCAACCCCCTAATAGAAGCCTACAAGGACAGGAAGATATTCAAGTTCCTTCACATTCCTCTCCAGAGCGGAGACAACGAGGTCTTGAGGCTTATGAACCGACCCTACACGGTTGAGGATTTCATGGAGATAGTGAACTCCTTCAGGAGGGAGATTCCGCAGATAACCATAGCGACGGATATCATCTGCGGCTTCCCGGGTGAGAGCCGGGAAGCCTTTGAGCGAACCCTGAAGGTTCTAGAAGAGATCAAGCCTGACGTGGTCAACGTCTCAAAGTTCTTCCCTAGACCCGGAACGCCGGCTAAAAGGATGAGACAGGTGCCCTACGAGGAGGTGAAGGCGAGAAGCAGGGCTGGCTCTAAGCTCGCCTTAAAGCTCTCTCTGGAGAGGAATAGGCTGTGGGTAGGCTGGGAGGGGAGGATACTGATCGACGAGAAAGGCACAGGGGACTCTTGGATAGGGAGAAACTTCGCCTATAAACCGGTCGTCGTGAGGGGTGAAGGCGGCGATCTACTCGGCAAGTTTCTCAGAGTCCGCGTAGTTGAGGCCCACGAAACCTACTTGGAGGCGGAGGTTCTCGATCGTTACGGAGATTAACCTCCCCCGATAGGGGGGATTATGGCCAGCGTTGAACCTTCCTTCAACCTCGTCTTGAACCCGTCTAGGCTCCGTATGTTCTTGCCGTCAAGCAGGAAGTGGATGTGGCTCCTCGGCATCCCAAACTCGTTCCACACCCTCTTCCTGAACTCTTGACCGTACTTCTGAGCGAGCACCTCGAGGAGCTGATGGACGGTTGCGCCTTCCTCCACCTCTACCTCCTCAACCCTCTTCCGCGTTATCTCCCTCAACATGAAGAACTTGACCTTAACCTTCACGGGTTCCTCCTCTCCATCTTAGCCGCGGTTAACCATCCTGTTTATCGAGTCCTCCATCGTGTGGCCTCGACAGTAAACGTATGCCCTCTTCACCCCTTCAACGTTCTCAGCTGCCCTTCGGATGTTGAGAGCCAACCTGAAGACTAAAGGACAGAAAGGGCTTGAGGGTACAAACTCTATCTTCATCACGCCGGGCTCCATCTCCTCAACGCTCTTTATCAGCCTCATCTCGCCGAAGGTAAGCCCAGTCTCAGGATCCAGTATCTTCTCAACCGCTCTCTGAACCTTCTCTTTAAGCTCCGTCAACCGGCTCAACTCTCAACACGGGGTTAAGATTCTAAATAGAGCAACGTGATAAAAAGATTTACCCCTAAAGGTTTCTAAGATGCCCCCGGATCGTTTCCTAAAGGCTTCCCTCACCTCCTCTGCGAGCCGGTTCACTGTGATTATAGTGAGTCTCCTACACCTAACTTTGAGCATCCGAAAAACCTATATGGTTGACTACGAAGTCTCAGAGTCGTGAACGAATCCACAAGGTTTAAAGTAAGGCGGAGAGAGAACCCAACTATCTTGGAGGCCCTATCAAGGCTCTTCGAGGAGGGGAGGCCCCCTGCTAGGCTTCCTCCGGGAGTCGAGGTTATCGAGAGGCCGACGGTTGAAGCCGTCAGAATAAAGTTCAAGGACGAGATAGATGAGGACATACTTACACGTATAGCTTTCAAAGAGGGCTACAAGGTTGACGTTGGAGGCTTCACGCCCAGAATAAGAGACAGGGAGCTAATAGTTGCTAGGGTAGGTAGCAAGTCCGACCTCGGCGGCCGACGTGACCTTTACATCTACCTCTTCCCACCCGAGATTGAACGGTTGAGCATCTATAGGCGGGCGATAGCTGCTAGGAGGGGGATAATCAACCCCAAGACTGGGAAAGTGAACCTAAGGAGGCTTCACCAGTTCAACCTCAAGGTTGTGAGGCTGGTCAGCCTTTACATAAAAGAGAGGTACCTAAACCCCCTTAGGGGCTCCTAAAGTTTTGGCTGATCCCGTACTCCTCAAGCAGGGGCCTAGCCTCCATCTCGTCGGCTAAACGCGAGGTCAACCCATACTTTATAGCGGCGTGCGCTCTATTCTACTTATTCTATTTTAGAATTTTAAACAAAGGGAGTTTATTGTCTAAATTGGTTCATAGGTTCCGTTTTAGGACTCTTCAAGGAATTTTACCAAGGCCTTTACGAATTCGGCTCCGCACGATTTGATCTCTTCAAGGCTACATATTGTCTTGCCTAGTTCGTAGTATGTTGAGAGATCCGGTGTTTTCCCTTCTTCTGTTAACCATGGATAGACCCATCCATCTATGCTCATGGAGAGAGCCTTGTACCGGCGGCATGCAGCGCCGGCGGCGTATCCAAATGAGGGGTCTGGACTTGAAGCTGCGGTTGGGATCCTCTCCTTAATGTTTTCTACCAGCCTACTGTATTCTGTCTTCTGCTTTCCCGTGTATGCATCTTCTGGTAGAAGCGCTAAATGCCATCTGCCGTCTCTTGAGGAGAATCCGTGGAAATCTATGAAGATATCGATCGGGTTCCCTTCCGCCTTCCATTCGTCAAGTCTCCTTTTTATAGTGCGGATCTCGAGTACAGGATCCGGTCTCTCCCACTCCCGGTTTAGGTTCCTTCCAGAGCTGTGGATTCTACCCCTCCCCTCGGCAACGCTGTCTACGTTCACTATCGGTATTACGTTGAAGATGAAGTTCTCTCTAGCCTTTTTAGCAACCGAGCTGCCTGAGAGTAGATAGTCGATTATTCCCTCAAGACCCCAGCCTGCGCCCAGCTCAGCAGGATGTTGAAGACCTATGAACCAGACCACTTTCTTCTCTTTAATTGGGACGTCGTAGTCGGTGATGGAGATCTGTTTAATGGGCCTACCTTCAGTTGATTCGCCCGCGGTCTCCACCCTACAGAAGGGCGATTTCAAGGCTCTCTGGACGAAGCTCTCTAGGTGGCTATTGCTGTAGGGATATTGGTAAGCTATGTAGGCTGTTTCCTTTGTGTAGGTCTGTCTGACGGAGATTGTCTGTCCGCCTTCAATCAGAGACTCTTGGGATAGAGATTTATTCTCCATTCTCATCCAGTGGTTACCGTCGTAGCTGTAGACTGGGAAGTCGGGATTGGCGTAGACTATCGATACGTCTCCTTCCTTTTCCCTCTCCTTGATGTGGAATCGGAACTCTATCTCCTTTCCCTTACAACCTTCTAAACGGAAGTGGAAGCAGAAGTTAGCGAGGTCCCATCCGGTTCCAGTAACCGACCTCAAATAGATGTAACCGTCCCTATACTCCTCATCCTCATATGGCCATAAGTCGAAGATGTTGGTCTTCTCCTCCTCAACTCTAGCCAGTGCACCATTATCAAAGTCTGTGGAGATACTGACCTCTCGACCCACATACGTAAACTTTTCCTTTCCCAACCCCAGCTTTCACCACACGTCTGAAGCGTCTAGTAGCATATAGGCTAAGTACTCTTAAGTTTTCGGTTTACAAGCGCACGCTAACATGAAAGATAACCCGCATAAAAATTCTGGGAATAATCTTAACGGTTAATGTCCTATAAGCTTTATAGCGCGATACGGATCTCGTGAAGGCTGCGAACAGGCAGCTCGAGGCTCCCTCAAGAGAGTTGACCGGAGCCATGATCTTAGCTATTAAAAAGGATCGTCCTTATTGTTCACACTTCCTTAAAGACGCGGGTTAAGATCGTCCTCTTCGCCGGAGAAACTTTAGGGCCACAGCTAGGACGGCTACCGCCACAATGCCTCCTACCGCAGCCTCAACGATAGGAAACTTCCTCTCATGCGCCGTGAACGAGTACCAACCCGTAGAGTACGGCGCATAATTCTCGGTTCCGTCCCAGTACGCCCTAACCGCCCACTCACCGAAACTGGTCGGCCTAAACGTGATGGAGAACGTTCCATCAGACCCCGTAGTTGCGGACCTGTATTCCCAAGAGCCCAGTTCGGCTGGGGTGTCGAATTCGAGGATCACCCGCATTCCCTCGAGCGGGACCTCTGAGTCGTTTACGATCGCCACGAGTCTACCAGTGATCTTCAAAGTCTCTCCTACGGCGAGTTCAGTCCTCGACAGGGTTATATATATCCTAGTTAGGATTATGGGTGGGAGCACGGTGAAGTTCACCACTTCAGATGTGGCACCATAATACTCGTTGTTTCCGGGCCACGAAGCATACACGCGCCAGACACCCTCCATGTCAGGCGTGAAGGTATAACTGTATGGAGCAAATTCCCACGAACCTATAGAAGTCCACGTAGAACGTTGGAAAGATGTGCCATCAGGCCTGATGAAGGTCAAGGTCACAGGAACCTCTAAATGGGGATAGAGGCCGCCGCTAACAGTCACGTTGAGGCCTAGATGAACCTCCCGGGGGCTAACGTCGCAAGTGAGGGTTGTAGTCTTCTTCTCAGCGCTTACCGGACTGGAGACCGCCCCAAAGGAGACGATGGCCACAGAAGCCATCAACAGAATCGCGAAAAACGCCTTAACGGATCGATCCGAGACCCGCACCCCTCTTTCCCCTCCAAACGAAGATTTAAACTGAAACCTTTTAGAACTATGTCTGCTGTTAGCGTTGTTTCAAGCTCTAATAAGTCTTTCGGCAGCCATAATACCTCCGATAGGAAGCGGAGTCTAAGCTAAGGTCTCCCTACTTTTTTAGCATAAACTCAACGGCGTTCCTTGCGGAATCCATAACCTTCTTTGGAAGTTTGATCTGATGTCTTTCATGTTTTAGGGAGAGGTAGACCTTTTCCAGAGTGTGGAGCTTCATGTTCACGCATATGGCGCCTTCATAGGCGGGTATGAATGTGGCGTCATCCCTGCTCTTTCTCATACGATGTAAGAAGTCGATCTCCGTCGCCACAATAAACTTGTCAGCGTTCGAAACCAAGGCTTCCTTATACATCTTGGAGGTGCTCCCAACGAAGTCAGAAACCTCCCAGACCTCAGGGTCACACTCAGGGTGAGCAAGCAACTCAGCATCCGGATACATAGCTTTAAGCTCTAAGACGGCTTCTCTGCTGAACAGTTTATGGACGGGGCAGAAGCCAAACGGGGGTATAGGTATAACCTTCTTCTCGGTGAACCTCATGGTATATCTAGCTAGGTTCAAGTCCGGTCCGAAAAGAACCGTTTCAGAGTCCATCCTGTTGATTATCTCTGCCGAGTTCGCTGATGTGCAAACGGCGTCACAGAGCGCCTTAGCCTCAGCTAGACTATTCACGTATAGAACAATCTCCGCGTCTGGGTATCTCTTCCGGTACAAGCGGACCAACTCTGCTGGTAGCATAGCTGCCATCGGGCAGAGCGCATTCCTGTCGGGTATCAACACCTTCTTGTCAGGATTCAGGATGGCCGCCGTCTCAGCCATGAAGTTGACTCCGCAAAAGATCAGAATCTTGGCGTCGGTCTGGGTTGCGCGGAGAGCTAACTCTAGGCTGTCACCCACAAAGTCCGCTATATCTTGGATTTCTGGACGCTGATAGTTGTGAGCCAAGATTATGGCCTTCTTCTCCATCTTAAGCCTCTCGATCTTCTCCACCAAGTCGGCTTTCTCCATACGCTTATCTCGCCTCCTAACGTTCATGTCCCCTTAACTCTCGTTTTATGATCTTAAGAGAGCCTCCTTCCTCGGAATCCCTGTGACTTTTCGTCTCAGATTCAGCGGCATTGTACTTGGGCGAATAGGGCAATCCTGCAGTTATGTTCATCATCTTTCAACCCCTCTTGGGAAGCGGGTAATCCAAGTTGAACTTCCTCACGTATCTCTCCGCAATCTCGTAGAATGAGTCCCTAACCCTTTTGACCTCGTCCCATTCAAGCCCGTATAGGGAGAGTTTTATGTGTTTGCTTAAACCCCTGTGTAAGCCAACTATACCCTTCTTTATCATATCATCCGCCAAGAAGAAGCCTCTCCTCTTGTGACGTTTCGAAATCTCCCAGAAGATGGGTGTCTCGAAGTGGAGTAGATGATGTCTGTGAGGCTTCTCGCCGAGGAGCATGATATCGCCTAGGTTCTCCATCTCCCTTATAAACCACCTTGCCTTATTGACCTCCTCCTCCCATCTCCTGACACGTTCAACAACGTGGGGGAAGGAGTACATGGCCGATATTAGAGGTACACCCCCAACACTGCAACCGAATATGCTCAATATTTTGTTTCCAAACGTCCTACCGCTCCACTCAAGGACAGCCTTAGAAGCCTCAAACACCTTCTCGTTCCATTCGCAGTTCGTTAGGAGGAAGCCTAAGGGACCTAAAGAGGCCATCGACTTATGAGCCGAGACCGTTAGAAAGTCGGCGTTGAAGTCCCTCATATTTACCGGCATAACCCCTGCTGTGTACGCCGCATTAACCATGTACGGAATATCATATTCTTCGCAGAGCTTCCCAACTTCCTTTACCGGATTCAAGTTACCATGGTAAGGATCGACGTGAGTAACGGCGACGAGTCCCGGCAGCTTCCCCGTCTCCCTCTTTATCTCCTCGATCTTAGTTTGGAAATCCTCGGCTCTCACCTTGTACTCTGGGTATCCGCTGTGCGGAGGCTCAACTACGCGTAGGTTATTCATCTCAGCCGCTATGACCGTTGTATAATGGCACAGGGGGTCCGCCAAGACTATTTTGGCGTGCTTCTCTGAGCCTTCTCTATCTACGTAATCACTTATCGCCTTCATAACTGCGAATTGGGCTGCTCTACATCCAAATGTGTGTTCGGCTCTGTCTCCTCCAAAGAATTTTGCTACATCCTCCAGGAAGCTCCTTATTGGAGGCTTAGAGATGAGGCTTGACCTACCTTTAAGGCAGTCAAAGCAGATGGTGTATCCGATCCTTACCCACCTCTCCTCGACAAGCCTCTCCCAAACCTCTTTAGGAACTATGCCTCCTGTCATGATTGGGTTGATTATCAAAGCGTCTCTGTATCGGTTCCGCATCTGCCTATACTTCTGCAGGCTCTTACTCTCTAACATCCCCTTTCTGTCTACTCCTTACCGCTCTTAACTGCTCAACGGACTCTTCAACGAACCTCTCAACCGCTGTCTTGATAGATGAACCATCAAATAAGTCTATTCCCAATTCTTCTCTGTTATCGCTAATGCCATGCCCCCTTAAGAATTCGGTTGTAACGTAAATAACCTTCGTCTGCGACGGGTGAAAAGCATGTATGAGAACTGTTCTAATATTAACTGTTAATGGTGTCGAATTAGATGGGTTCTGAAAAGTTGTGATACGCCGGGGCTGGGCAAACATGATCCCTCAAGTCTACCACCATTAATATTACATTGTTAT